>UMHZ01049358.1_pt1 | contig 9205 bp, 10 predicted proteins | sample 1965671 | NCBI WGS metagenome assembly UMHZ01 (sample SAMEA4836111, study PRJEB28245) | human gut metagenome | biome: gut microbiome; material: fecal sample | place: Denmark | collected 2008 | reverse complement strand
ATCATTATCCCCTCGTAAGTGATCCTCGCAAAAGACCGCCACGATCCTGTTTCAGTTAAAGCTGATTCGCTCGAAACAAAAACACCAGCAAAGAATTTTTTGTATTCTTTTCTGTCATTTTCATTTGTCCTCGCGCCTTCTTGACACGCTTCTACTTACGGGAACGTACCTGTAATGCTGGTATAGGATTGTCAAAGTACACTGGCAAAATTTACCTGCCTATTAAATAGCCGACGAAATTCGTTATTTTTGTCTCAAAATTTAAAATTTTTTCAATTTTTTCCGCAAAATCTTTCTTTTCGTATAAACGGTATCCTTCGGAAGACCCATAATATTTGCGATTTCCTTAATCGAATATCCCCATGTACTAAGCAAAAGTATCTCCAGTGTCTGATGCTCCGTATCCTTTAACACTTCATACAACCGTCTATCTCCCACATGATCTAAGAGTTCCCGGACATCCATTGCAAACGGTTCACCGTCCTCTGGGTTTCCTGTATCAATCTCCTGCATCGTTTCTTCCAAACGTTCCCGGTATCTGCGTTCTTCCAGAAAATCTTCCCAGTCCATCTGTCTTAATTTCCGAATCTTTTCCTCGTCCATTCCCAGTTCACGCAGTTTCTTTTCTTCCTGTTCTTTCCAATAATTCCATTTTCGTTCTTCACTTGCTTTGTTATAAGCCATTACCTTTCCTCCGATCTGATTTTTGTATAGAAATCAAATCGGAGCATGGCGGTGACCGGATGCATGACAGTAAGCGCTTAGTTTTTGGGTAACTAGATATTCGCCCTTTTCTAACTCATAATAATAGAAGATAGATTTTTACTCCACTTCTTTGATAGAAAGTAGAAATTTACTACATTTGGAGGTTTCATTATGAGTGATAAACGTGCACCAAGGCGTTCCTTGGATGATTGGATGGAGCTGGTAACTGAATGCAGGCAAAGTGGATTAACAGACGCTGCATGGTGTGAAGCACAAGGTATTTCTCCAAGTTGCTTCTATAATGCCGTTTCCCGTCTGCGCAAAAGAGCCTGTCAGATACCAGATCCGATTGGCAAAGCCAGCACTCTTAATCTTACATCCCACAAACAGGATGTCGTTCAGATTGCTATAGAACCGGAACTTTCTCCGGCAGAACTGTTTCAAGATGAAAGAAGCAGTTCTATGTACCTTGACAATTCACATACGATTGAGATTGAAGCAAAAGGATTAACAATCCGTATGAGCAATACTGTTCAGCCTATGCTTCTAAAAATTTTAATGGATGCATTAAAGGAGCCATTATGTTAGCGGACATTTCCAATGTCGATGCAATCTATATCGTTTGTGGCAGAACAGATATGCGTAAATCTATCGATGGATTATGCGCAATTATTCAGGAGCAGTTCTCTATGGAAATCGACCATTCGCTCTATCTATTCTGTGGACGCAAATGCGACAGGATTAAAGCTATCTTAAAAGAGCCTGACGGAATTGTTATGATCTACAAAAGACTCACCGCCCAAGGCGCTTACCGGTGGCCCCGGGATAAATCAGAAGTCCGGAATCTCACTTGGAGAGAGTTCGACTGGCTGATGTCAGGCATCGATATCGAGCAGCCAAAAGCTATTAAAACCACTTAAACTGTACGGCAAAAAAATACACATAAAAGCACTGGATTTCCTTGAAAATTCAGCGTTTTTCAAGCCTCTTATTGACCCGTTTTCCTAGGAGTTTTCCATGATTTCTGGTATAATAAAAGTATCAAAAACCGGGAGGGAAACGCAGTGGCAGACAGTTCTAAAGACCTTCAACTCCGTGAGTTGAAAGACATGATCAACGATCTGAAAAAAATGATAAAAACACTTCAGGCAACTGTAGATGCCGCTAACAAACGGGAAGAGGCTCTTACTCAGGAACGGGATAATTTAAAGGAAGAAGTGGATCTGCTTCGCAAAAAGCTTTTCGGTTCTTCCAGCGAAAAACGTTCCATGGATGTTCCGGGACAATTGAATTTATTTAATGAAGCCGAACTGGAACAGAATCCAACTATTGCAGAACCAGAAGCGTTGGAAAGTCTTTTGCCTGAGAAAGAGACAAAAAAGCGGAAATCCCGTGCAACTAACGCAGAACGGTTCAAAGGGATTCCAGTAGTCAAAAAATATCTGGATCTTCCGGATGCAGAAAAAGTCTGCCCTGTTTGCAACGCTCCTCTGGTAAAAATCGGTGAAGAATTCGTACGCCGCGAACTTTCCTTCGTACCGGCAAAGTTAAAAGTGATCGAAATATACAGCTTAAATTATATTTGCCCGGAATGTAATAACGATGACGTTACTGTTATCAAAAAGGGAAAAGACGGCCATGCACATATGCTTCACGGTATGGCTGCGGCAGATACTATCGCCTGGGTCATGTATCAGAAGTTTTGTAACAGTCTTCCTTATACCCGGCAGGAAAAAGACTGGGAACAGTACGGTGTTGCTATCACAAGAGCAACGATGGCAAACTGGGTAATCCGTAATACATTGGATTATTTCACCCCGATGTATGATTACTTCCACCGGCAACTCTTAAAAAGGGAATTCGCAATGGCAGATGAAACACCACTCCAGGTATTACACGAATCCGGTAGGCGTGCACAGACCAAATCTTACATGTGGTTATTCCGCAGCGGGGAAGATGGCGGATTCCCAATCATCCTTTATAAATATTCAGAAACCCGTGCCGGGAATAACGCAGTAGAATTCCTTGAGGGATTCAAGGGATATCTGATGTGTGATGGTTACAGTGGTTACAACAAAGTTCCTGATGCCAAACGGACAGCATGCTGGGCACACATCCGCAGATATCTGACAGATGCGATTCCGAAAGGAAAGCAACTGGATTATACACAGCCATCTGTTCAAGGCATGATGTATATCAACCAGCTTTTCCATTTGGAAGATGTCATTAAAGCGAAGTACTCATCCTTCGATGCTATCAAGAAAGCTCGTCTTGAGAAAGAAAAGCCGATAGTAGAAGGCTTTTTGTCGTGGCTTGATAAACAAAATCCAGTCCGTGGATCAAGGATGGATAAGGCAGTTACCTATATTCAGAATCGCCGATCCTATCTTATGACCTATTTGGAAGATGGTCACTGCAGTTTTTCTAATAATCTCAGTGAAAACGCTATTCGTCCGTTTACAGTAGGCCGGAAAAACTGGCTGTTCTGTGATACTCCAAACGGCGCCCAGGCCAGTGCTATCGTCTACACAATGGTAGAAATGGCGAAAGCAAATGGAGTAAACGTCTATCACTATCTAACCTATCTTCTGGAAAAACTCCCGAATGATAGGATGAGCGATGAAGAGTTAGATAGGCTTGCCCCATGGAACGAAGAAGTCAAAGCTGAAATCGAACGTCGTGCAAACGACTCAAATCAATAATCAATCATATGTGAATTATCAAGGTGCTCCGGTTGCAGAAATGTGGCCGGGGATTTTTGTATCCATGTCTAAAATTTAAGCGCTTACGCATGACAAACTACCATTTTCGAAAAACATCGAAAAAAAAATGTTGCAATCTGTTCGATTACAACACTTCTTCTTTTTACCTTTTTGTTTTTTCAGTCAAATTCATTGATATAAATCCTTCTATCAAGTTGCTTTTAACAAAAAATCATTATCACTTTTATTGCATAACTTTACTTTTTATAAAAAACGTTTCATTATGTAGGTTCTCATATTTTTTCATCTTTCATGATAGTCTTCTACTTTATTTTTTATTAAAACACCATCTTTCAATTCATATACTACATCTACATCTGCTATATTCCATTTATATTCATTAATTCTAGTTAATAAATCAAAATCGAACATATATTTTTTATTTAAATATCACTAGTAAATATTTTTTTATAATCTACACAATTCTTCATCAACATTTTATGTGTTCCTTCTGCAGCTATTTTTCCCCCTTGAATAAAAAAAACTTTTTCACTTCTTCTTATACTTTCAGGCTTATGAGCTATATTTAATACAATTGCCTTCCTAGCAATCTCTTCCATCTGATTACAGATTTGCCTCTCCGCTTCTCCATCCAAATCCGAAGTAACTTCATCCAAAAGCACAATATCTGCTTTTTTCAACAATACTCTTGCGAAACCAAGTTTCTGTTTTTGACCACTTGAGAAATTTTCTCCACCCGATTCTATCAACTCATAATATCCCTTTTTCAACTTCTGTATATCACTATGTATTCCCACCTTTTTACATGCTTCTATTACTTCTAAATCTGATATTTCATTCTGCCCCAATTTCAGGTTATCCATAATGGTTCCTTGTAAAAAAAAAGGTTTTTTTGATATATAAACTATATGACTTCTTAAATTTAATACCGAATATTTATTTATTGGGACTTGATTAATTTCAATTTCCCCATCTTTACACTCGTAAAAGCGTTCTAACAACTTGAATATTGTACTTTTTCCACATCCATTACTTCCTACCAATGAATATAATCCAGTTTTCGTAATTGATATCCACATTTCTTTCAATACTAAATTATCATTATACCCAAATACTACTTGATTAAATTCAATTTTTTGAACTGGTCTTTCTAATATTATTCCTTTATTTTCTTCTTGCTCCGAGTCCAATATATCTTTAATTCGTTCATAGCATACCATTACTTGTTGCTTATTTAAATTTAGTTCCATAATCTTTGAAACCGCTTCAAAAAATTTTTCCATATATGAACTGAACGAAACTAACATACCTATGGTCATATTTCCTGCAATAATTAACAAACCCGCTACAAATAAAATTATAACATTAATTGTATTTCCAAAACTACCTCTTATAACTCCTATTCCTTTTGAAAGAACTATACTCTTCAAAAATAAACACATTTTTTCTTTTAAGTATTCATTATAAAGTTTTGATATATCTTTTTCTAATCCAAATGTCTTAATTGAAATAATCTCAGATAAGCTATCATTTAGAAAGCTATAATATTTATCCGTAAACTGTCTTATCTTCTGATTTATTAAATAAACTTTTCTATGAAAAATAAAGTTAATTAAATATAATACCGGAATTGTTATAAAGGTTATAGCAGCTAATTTTTTCGAAATATTTAAAATAAAATATACAGAAATCCCTAAATTGAAAACAATCATCAATATACTTGTAACAAAATCCAAATAATAGCTAACAATATTTTCTGCATCAAATTCTATTTTATTAAATAATTCTCCCTCTTCGTATATATCTAGATTCTTACACTCCATAATAGTAATATGTGCAAACAAATCATTTTTAATTTGATTTTCAATTATATTTGTCAACCAATTACCAATTAATGACTCAACAGTTTCCAAAATTAACGTTACTATCAACACTATTCCCAAACATAACAGCCATTTTTTCAAAATAATGATATTTTTCCCAGAGATACTATCTATAATTTTTCCATATATATAAGGATTTAAACCATTTACAACAGTACCAACTCCTATTATCAGTATTAACAAAACAAGACCTTTATTATTTTTTCTGAAATATTTTTGATATAGCTCTATATTCATACTTATAATTCCACCATTTTCGAAACTATTATTTGATAAAACTCTTCTCTACTTTTTCTTTTTTTTATTTCTTCCAAAATTTTTCCATCTTTTAATAAAATTATACGATTACAATAACTTGCCATTTGTGGATCATGCGTTACCATAACAATTGTTTTATGGTATTTCAAAGATATTTTATTCAATGCATCTATTACTATTTTCCCAGATTTTGAATCCAAGTTTCCAGTTGGCTCATCAGCCAAAATCAAATCCGGATTATTAATTAATGCTCTGCAAATAGCAACTCTTTGTTTTTCTCCACCAGATAATTCATAAGGATTTTTATTTAAAAGATGACTAATTTGAAATTGTTCAGCATATTCACTAACTAATTTTCGTATACCTGGTATCTTTTTTTTTCCAATAAGCATTGGTAACATAATATTTTCTTCTATTGATAAACTATCCATCAAATAAAAATCTTGAAAAATAAATCCTATTTTTTTATTCCTAATATCCGCAAGTTTATCTCCACAAAATCCACTAGTATCTTCACCCATAAAATATATCTTTCCTTCATTAGGTTTATCAATCATTCCCAGAGTTTTGAGTAATGTAGTTTTTCCGCAACCTGATTTTCCCATAATCCCCACAAATTCACCTTTATATACATCAAAGCTAATTTTTTTTAATACTTTTACATCATTTTCATTTTCTTTTAATATAGATTTCCTATAATTTCTCACTAAATCTTCTACTTTTATTATCTCCATTATTGTTTCTCCACTTCTTTTAAAACATGCTGTGCAAACACTCTTTGTATCACACACTCAAATAATATATATATTATACTAATACATCCCCAATATTTAACAAAATTTACCGTATTTATTTCTCCAGCCTTTTTAGCTCTCATTATATATGCAATTAAATGAATTACCGCCATGCATAAACTTGCTATAAGCGCAACCAAATTAACACTTTGTATTTCTATTAATTGCAATTTTTTTCGTTCTGTTTCTTTCATTCCCATGCAGCGTAAAAACTCAAACCTTTTTTGATAAAATTTCAAATCCGCTTTATTTTTTATACTAATAACTAAAGCCGAGCTAGCCAACAGTATGCTCAAAATAAATATTTTACTTAACAACTCAAACATCAATCGAACTTTCTGCTCCTTAACAAAAGAGTTTGTATGATATATAATTTTGCGTTCATTTCCATCATTAACAATCTTCATTCCTCTATGTTGAGCAAATGCTTTTATTTTTTCCCAAGTTTTATATTTATCTTTTCCTTTTAGTTTTATTAAATATAATTCCGTCAGCTCTTGTTCATCACATGACAAACTCTTATGAACCTTTTGAAAGTAATCATTTGAAAAAATTATAAGCGACTCTCTCCATCTATCTGTTGTGTATTGCCCCAATGTATTTTCTGTATACATCTTTTTTATTTTATATGTATGATTTTTTGCCATTTTATCTTTAGCCGCTCTTTTCCCTCCTATAGCAATTGAACGAAGTTCTTCACTTTTATCATCCGAATATCTTCCAACATACATAAGGCTATAATTCTCTATAAAGGTTTTATCTGTCACTATTTTATTTGAATTATTCTGATCTTCCATTTCCACAACTATTTCTTGATTTTTTAATCCCAAAGTCCTTCCTGTTAAATTATTATAATCTTTTTCCGATATTCCAATTTGTTGATCCCTACTAAAAGAAGTCACTCTTACCATTGGAATTTTATTTATTCTTACATTATTATCTGATAAAAAGGACATATTCTTCTGATCACTTGCATTCCCCATATATATTACATCATAAGGATAATTCTTCACCTCATATTGTTCAACAAATAATGTAGTAACAATTCCTGTCATTATGTAAGTAAGTGCAAAAAAGTGAATAGTAAAAAGTATCAACACTAACATCATATTATTTTGATATTTACTACTAAATTGATTTATTCCCAGTAAATGTTTCAAATAAAATTTTTGCTTATTATATTTTATTTTACTTAGCACTATTCCAGTTCCAAATATTAGTATTAAAAATGTTCCTACTATCCAAATAAAATATGCATCATAATGTATTTCCTCATAACTTGGAAACATAAACCACGCTGCAACAATCAATCCACCCCCGATAAATATCAAAATCGACCAATACCATTTTTCTGGGAATTTCTGGTTTTTTTCTTCTTGTTGCATTAAAGAACTCAGTCTCTGGTTTTCCAACCAAATAATAGTGGTCAAAAAAGTGCCTAATACGATTCCTCCTCCCAATTCAAATGTATGCAAATATACATTAAAGCTAATCTTTTTTACTTCTACCAAAGTAGGATATATCCTTTTCAAAATTTCTTGTATCCCATATAACGTTCCTGCTCCCCCAATTATACCTATTCCTTCCGAAACAATCCAACCTATTCCAAACTCCATCAATATTAATTGATACACTTCTCTTCTATGCAATCCAAGCATTATAAATAAACTATAATCTTTTATTCTTAGTTTCAAATAATAAATTGTTGCAAATGACATTAACATTATTGTAATAATCGATATTATTCCTGTTGCCACAATAAAATCAATGTAAAAATCTAACGCTGTTTCTTGATCTTTAATAGCTCTCAATACAATATCTTTTAACCCCCAAAATATAAAGAGCTCCATCGTTGCAATAATATTACTCGTAAAATATAATAAATAGCCTCTCCGATTGCTAATAAAATTTTTTATAACAATTTTTTTTAACATATATAATTTCCTTTCGTAATTTTAAAATTGCCATATCATACGATATGGCAATTTTCTCTTACTTTTTGTTTAAACTTGATGGACTAATCGATTTTGTTGATGTTTTGAAACAATTAAAAGAACAATTCTTACTACAGCTTGCAATAAAACATGAACAAGCACCTTTAGGCTTAACCATAGATTGGTTTGTACTCTCAATCTTTTTTTCATATCTTCCCATTATTTCTTACTCCTTTCTTTTTAATTTTTATATAAATATATATACATATTTATATGTCGTTTAATTGAATACATTTTTGAGTATAATCTACATATAAACTTTCACTTTGATATTTATTTAAATTATACTTGGTTATCACTTCTTCCCACCATTGTTCATAATCCTTTTTAATTTTTTCATTTTCAGAAATGCATTTTAACAATACTTCCTTATATTTATCATCTTCTTTTAATAATATATTCAAATTTTCTAAAGCCTGTTTTTTTTCTATAATTGTTTCAATTGTTTCTGCTTCAGCATCTGATATTATCTGAATTACTTTCATTGCTGACATTTTACTCTCCATTTCTATAGTAAGATAAATCTTTATCATATCCTTTTACTAAACAGATTGGATCACTAATCTCATACTGTTCTATATCTTGTAAGAAATTTATTTTCCCTTCTAATTTCTGTTGCAATTTTTTCGAAATTTTCATTTCAACAAAAGCTTTTTTGCACTGAAATGAAGGTGAAATGTTTACTTCTTTTGTAAATATTTTATTCATATATTTACAATTTTCGCACTGGAATGCTTTACAATTTTCACATAAAGGCATATATTCTTCTGTAAAAAGCTGTTCATTCAATATTTGGTATCCATTTTCTATATCCCCCACTGCTTTTTCTCTATCAAAATAATACATCG
>UMHZ01072171.1_pt1 | contig 9281 bp, 13 predicted proteins | sample 1965671 | NCBI WGS metagenome assembly UMHZ01 (sample SAMEA4836111, study PRJEB28245) | human gut metagenome | biome: gut microbiome; material: fecal sample | place: Denmark | collected 2008 | reverse complement strand
ACAGTGACGGCTTTCGGAAAAGCTTTTTTTAATTTGTCCACAATTTCGTGCGATGAACAAAACAGTATCAGCTTGTTGCCTCCGTCCAGAAATACTTGCACAAAATCAATGGCATGTTCCACTTTGCCTTTAGAGGCGATAGAACGCAGTGTCATAAACTTGACAAGTGCTTCCATACGCATTTTCTTTCTGATTTCATGCTCCGTACACTGTTGGTATTCTCTCAAGTACTTCGCAAGGTCTTGTGCCGCGGTATCGTACTCTTCACGGTTGGATATGTCCACATATATGTCAACGCGTGTCTTATCCGGCAATTGGGTGAGAACCTTCGCCTTTTCGCGGCGTATGAGGCAGCGGCTGTATAGTTCCTTGCTCAACTCCTCCAGATTGGATGCTTCACGTTCCCCTTGGGCATAGTTGAGAAGAAAATTGTTTTTCCCGCCGAACTCGTTCAGCCGTTCCATAATGGAAAGCTGGGCCACAAGGTCTCCGGGACGATTGACCACCGGTGTGCCTGATAGAAGTATGATATACTCCTTCCCGGCACAAATGCCTTTCACAAACTTTGTCTGTTGTGCCGACGGGTCTTTGGCCCGGTGACTTTCGTCTATGATTACGCTATTGAACATGGTTATCTGCGGACAGAACACCACATCTTTCAGCCGGAAGGACTTGCCTCCCTTGATGTCCCATACAAAATACTTGCGCAGGCTCTCGTAATTGACAATGGCCACGTGAAACATTTTCATCTGTAACAGATAGGGCCATGTGGTACGGTTGTAGTTGTCAAGCACAAGGGCTTTTTTGTCCGTGAACTTCTCCACTTCCCTCTGCCAGTTTATCTTTAGGGAAGAAGGGCATATGACAAGGGCAGGGTAGGCACCGGCGGTATCTATGATGCCGATGGACTGAAGTGTCTTGCCAAGTCCCGGTTCATCGCCTATGAAAAGCCTTTTCCATTCCAGCCCTTTCCTTATTCCTTCTTCTTGATAGGGATAGGGGGTTATCTTAAGGTGATGGTCCAGTTGTTTCATTCTTGTTCTTATTTGAATCTTTCTATTTCCTCCATGAGCGCCTTGCGGTCTGTTCCACGCAAGTACCGGTGGAGTATCATGTCAATGCATCTGTTGTAGAACCGCTCGAATTCCGATTCGTCCATGGCCGCAAAGGAGATGCTGCCTTCCTTGATTACCTCGCGCATCCCGTAGCGGATAGTGGTACACAGACCGAGGTCAAGCTTTAAAGAAAGCAGCATGTCCTCCTCGCTATATATGCCGAGGGCATGATGAAGATGCTCGGGAAGGTTGTCGAAGGTAAGGCGTATGAGGGCGAAGAACTTCTTCAGGAACTCATAGTTACGCGGTCTTTTTATCTCACAAAGGACGGTGTCGCCCGGTTTCAGCTTCTTCTTTTCCTCGTAGTCGGAGTCGTACATGGGCACAAGTCCGTATTCGGTTACCCGGCAATATACTTTCATAGGTCAGTTGAGGTTCAAACACCAATATTGGAATGCCAGCTCTTCGTATTTTTCCCGTCCGCGGTTGTATACGGCGTCCCCCCGTGTGATGTGCTTCTTGAACACCATGCAGTTCTTTTTGCTGATGGCATAGATAAAGTCACGGTCGCTGCGGGCAATGTCCATGTACCATGCACGTGAACGGTCCCAGTCGAAGAAGTCAACGGCTTCTTCGAACTGTTTCTGGGAGGATGCGAAGGTGGTCTTCAGGTCACCCCCGAAATTACAGATGGGAATGAACCAGTCCCACTTGCACCGGGTGTCAAGCGTGAAGGGGAAGCTGCCGTATTCGAAACGCTGTCTCTTGTTCACCATGAACCGCTGGGTGTCCGACAGTTCCAGCACCTTGGAAAGGAACATGTCGTGGCGGGCTTCCATACGCAGGGATTTGTACATTTCCTGCGCCAGCGAGAACTCGTCTTCCGTGTACTGTACATCGTCCACGGTACGGCGGTAGTAGTTCACTCTGTCCGGTTCGGTGATGATGGCGTCCACCAGAGTTCCAAATCGGAAAGCCTCTTCCTTGTCGCCATATTGCATGCGGGGATGGAGCAGGTTCTTCAACTCCGTGAGGTCGGAATTGCTGACCTCACGGAGATTGTAGTAGGTATCGGGATTGTGGTTCATGGGCTATTTCGCTTTTACTTCATCTTCGTATCTGATGTACTGCGACTGGATGAAATGCGGGTCTGTCTTGTCATTGGCAAGTTTCTCGCAATGGGTGACTTGCGACTTGAATTTCTTGCCCAGCTCCTCTACGGAAAGCTGGCACCCTTCGGTAGTCCACCATAGGTTGAGTATCTCAAGGAATCCCAACGGGCTGCTGACCACAATCTTTTTCTTGACGTTCATCTTGGGCTGGTAGGATGGTGTGGCGGCTTGCGCTTGCGAGAACAGCCCCTGCATCTCTTGCTGCTGTTGTCTCACCTGAATCTGCCTGGACTCCTCTTCTTCTCGGCGGCGGCGCTCTTCCTCTCTCCGGCGTGCGTCTTCCTCCTCCCTCCGTTTCAACTCTTCCTCACGGCGGCGTGCGTCTTCCGCATTTGACCGGGCTATGGCTTCCAGTTCGGTTTTCTTGGAAGGAAGCATACGGAGGATGCTGTCTTTATTCTCTCCGATGTCGAATGTATATTGCTCGCGGAATTTAGGGAGGAGCTCGCTCATGACACTCCGTCGTATGTCACGGCATTCGTCTGCGGATAGCAGTGCGGGAATGATGGCCCCGGAAGGGACGAGAGTGCTCCAGTCCTCTTTTAAGCTTGTAGGAAAGTCCTTTATCCTTGACTCCTGCTCTGAAAAATTGTCCAGTGTGATGCCGGCATTCAGCGATGCAAGCTCGTTGAACTTCTGATTCAGCATCCGGTTAAAGGACTGCTTGTAATCGGCTTCCACTGCAATCCGGTAACCGGAAAGCTCCGACTCCCTTTGCAGGCGGCGCTCCTCTTCGCGGCGGCGCGCTTCGGCCTCCTCCCGTTTGCGGACAGCGTACCGGTTGCGAAAATCCTGCAACTGCGCGGGGATACTTCCCGGCCTGGAAGGGTCAATGTCATTTTCCAGCCCGGTATATACGGTACGTATCTCGTCAAAAAGCCTGGTGACGGGGGAACGTTTCTCGTTCATCTTCTTGACTGTCTTCTTGGCGCGTTCAATATAGTCGGCGGCTTTCTGATCCAGTTCGTCCGTCATCTGCCCCCCGCCTATTGTGTCGAGGAGAGTTTGCCCGTATTCTATACAACGGTCATGGGATATCAGGTTTTCCTGATAGGAGAGTGGGGCGTTCCGCACAATAAGTTCTACGTTTTCTTGTTTGATGATTGCTGTTTCCATGATTGTTATGATTATAGTTGTTGTTAAAATGCTCCGTCGTCCTCTGCCGTTCCTTCAGTATGCACGGTAACACCTGCGGAAATGTCCTGCTGCGGACCGAAGGGTTCGGGTCTGTTTTCCTCCACGGATGATTGCGCCTCCGGTTGTCCTACATTGTAGAAGTCGTCAATGGACGGCATGGGCTCTTCCATATCGGTTTGCAGTTCGGTCCCTTTGCCTATCCGCACTTTAGGGTAGGTCTTGAAGGCGTGCTTGATGCACTTGGCCATGAGGAAGCCGGTGTCTATGCCGCCGTTGTTGCTGGTGTATAGCTCGTTGGGCGACATCACGTACTGGCGGGTGTTGGCGTCCCACCGCTTGTTCTGCTTGGCCGAATATCCGGCAAGGCGGTTCCAGTCCTCCTCGTACATTACAGAGTAGTCCACGCTGCCGTCCGTGCGGGTGATGCGGATAAAGCAGGCGATGACGTGACCCGACTTGTGCGGCAGGTTGCAGGTGTAGCTGACCGATTTCGCACCGTTGGTGTCGGAGAAGGAGAAGCTGTCTTCCTCGTATACCAGTACGGGATTGTCGGCGTACTTGATTTGTCCGCAACGCGAACGCAGGACGAGTTCTCCATAGCCGGATATGGTAAGGGTCAGTCTGCCTTCGTAGATGTCCTTGCCGTCAGCTCCCCTGCCAATCTTGGTGTTCCTTCCCTGCAGGTATGCCAAGGCCCTTACTCCAGGTTCTACGGACAGACCGCATACGGCCAGGTCTATGAAGGTGGTAAAAATCGAGAAACGTGTTGCTCCATTCATCAGTTTCTCATTGTCAGCAAGAATACGGTTGAAGAAGATGCTTTCACGTTCGTAAGCGGGTTCGCCGGTGCCTTCGCCCCAAAGGGTGTCGTAAATCTGGATGAAGCGTTGCCTTACCGGTGCGGAAAGTGCGATGTCGAGGGGATTCATCTTGTTAATCTCTTCGACGGTGATCTGAATGTTGCTCATGATGTTTTTGGTTTGGAAATTGATAATATTGTTTCTTTAATGTGTGTGTCCATGAAAAAGGCAGCCCCAGCCCGTGAGGCCGCCCAAACTAATCATGACAAACACACAAAAAAAGAGTTTCTCAGTCGGAGGAGTCTTCCATATAGTACCATCCACCTTCAAGGCAAGTGTACCGGTGAAGACAGCGCCCTACAGTCTCTTCCTGAATTTCGTACTCCTTTTGGCGGGCCTCAAGCACTTCCGGTGGAATGGCGCTCCACGCGTTGGCCCATCCGAGGGATTTAAGTTCCTTCTGTTCCATGTTATGATGATTTTAAAGTATGTCTTGATGAATGGTTCTCCTATATTCACATACCGGAGAACCGGTGTATTAAAAATTAATACCATGAATTTTAATTCAAAGGCTAACAAAGTGTCTGAGAGATAATCCTGATTCCATAAACGTTTCCGTTGGGTGAATATGATTCGGGCTATTTTCACAAACCGCCCGAATAAACCTAAACTCTAAATATTTATGGAAAAACAAATATAATCGCTTGCGGAAGGTGGAGGATTCGAACCTCCGAACCGTTTCCGGTTACCCGTTCAGCAAACGGGCGCGATAAACCGCTCTGCCAACCTTCCTTGTTAACTTATCGACTGCTGCTGCCTTATGCTCCTTCCTGACTTCGTTCCTCATCAGGATATTATCGCAATCGGTTGCTTCTACAGTTTATTGTTCCACGCCTCTGCTATGTTGACTGAAGAATGTCACGTTTCGGTTTGAACCTCACTGCCGTACATTCTCCGTCCGCTTATGGCGCTGCCATGCTTTAAGTGATGCAGAATCACTGTAGCCATTGTATGCATCGTCGCTACTTCCGCTTTTGCTCCCCTTGCAGGATTCGAACCTGCGCCTGCGCTTTTAAACTGTCAACCTAAACACCTTTAAAAAATGAGTGCGCCGCTCTGCCGCTGAGCTAAAGGGGTAATGATTGTCACCGTGCCGTCCGTCCGACGATTTCACACAGTTCCTCGTTCGCCAATGGAGACAAACCGGTGGTCACATTGATGCTGAATGCCGCCCTTTCCAGCTCCTCCACGCTCAGCCTTACACGTGCGTTCGGTTTTGTCGAATCCTTGTACTTCTTCACGGCCCTTGTCTTAATCCATCTGTCAACATTCCCTTCGCCGTATGTCTTGTAGGCCCGGCGCTGGCTGATGAACTTCGGCTCTTCGCCCAATTGGATGGATTTCTGCCTGGCCCCCAGCTCGAAAGCCTTGCAGATGGCCTTTTCGAGAACTTCACTTGGTAATGAGTATATCATAATGGTTCCTCCCCTTAATACAGTGAATCGTAATACTCCTGGTGCAGCTTATATTCCTTGATTATGTCGGAGGCATCATGCCCGACCTTTTCCACAATCTGGTTGTACGCTTCACACGGAATGCCGCTTATTACGGCCTCTTGATAGTCCATTCTTCCGGCAATGCCTAATAAACCGAAAAACAACACTGTTCCGGCAACAAAGGCCGCAACTTGCTTGGATAGTCTGTTCGCGTCCATATCCACCTCCTATTTATACAGCTTGTTTGAAATGACCCCATCGTAGAAATCAAGCGCTCTTTTCCGAATAGTCCTTGAAAGCTCTGTGTCTGACACTCCTTTCAACGCGAGGCGTACTGTGCTTGCGACAACACCCAGATCCTTGCAAATCTTCTTGTTTGCTCCATGAGGGACAAAAATCTCTTTGTATCTACTCATCTTATTATTAATTTTTATAAATTTGTAAATCGTCTAAACTTAACCGATTGGAATAACTATTTCGGTTGTTATTATGATGCAAATATATGAGCATTTGAGGATATAAACTAATATATTTAGATAATAATAACCTCAATTGCTCAGTTTAGAACAATTCTAAATAATATATATATGAAAAATGATGTATTACAGAGAATTAAGCAGATGTATGAAATTAATGCTAGTTCCGAGAGAGAGTTTGCTAATCGTATTGGTGTAAATCCCAAAACTTTAAATCAGCAATTTAAAGGTGAACGCTCGATTAGCTTAGATTCAATATTGGCAATACTATCTTCGTTTGAGGATGTTTCTGCCGAATGGCTCCTCCGCGGAAGCGGGGAAATGCTAAAAGCCCCCCAATCGTCCCCGTCAGCTGCGAATTCGGACACGGAACCAAAGTTGTCAACTACATCTGCCATGTACGAGACCTTGATAAAGGATAGGGATGAACAGATAGAAGAACTTAAAGCCGAAGTGAACAAACTGATTGGCGAAAACAATGTCATGAGGGAACAGCTGGGCATGAAGGAAAGGAAAATTTCAAGTAAGAGTGCGTGATAATTGATTTAAAGACTAAGAAGAGGATAAGATAATGGAAAAGGTTACAATGGAATTGATTCTATCAGTATTCAAGAACTATTCTGATGGAAAAAGAATGAAGGATATAAAGTCAAGTGTAGTTGCTTTGATGACACCTCCAGATCAACTAATATGTGAAAACCAATCAGAGATTGAGGAGGAGGTAGAATGCTTGATAAAGGAAGATAAGAAATTAGAGAAAGAATCTTTTCTTTCTTACTCCAATGGGATATATAAGAAACGAAAAAACAAGAAAGAACCAGGAGAATCTATTCCTGTACCAACGATAAACTCTGATTATATTGGTAGGGCTGGAGAATGTGCCGTGATGTCGGAACTGATGTTTAGGGGATATAATGCCAACAGAATGATGATTGACGAGGGTGTAGATATCGTAGCCGTAAAAGACAATCTGTATTACTATGTGCAGGTAAAGACCACTTTTATAAAAAACGGAAGAATTTATTGCCAAATAGGTGTAGATAGGTTCGACCAATATATAGGGGCGCAAATCAGATATATAATTGTAGCGAGGTATAAAGAAAAAGATTCTGATAAAAATATGTTCTTTGTGTTTACTCCTAGGGAGATAGATAAGTATGTGCATGACCGTTGCATAAAAAGAGGTGACAACTCCGTTAGCATAAAAATAGCCTTCCATGAAAAAACGGGAGAACCATATCTGTATGACGAGAAAACAGCCGATGTGTCTTGGAATATGAACAGGTTTGATCTGTAATGAAAGATTTTTAGTATCACATAGTTATGGAAACGAATAGAATTATCAGGAATGTAATTTCTATATCGACATTTTTTGCAGGTGTTTTGTTAGTATATTGTATTGTCTGCATTTTCAATACGGTATTCCTTTCAAAAGACTTTTTCATTGTTGTTTTGATTATATTGTTGTGTCTATGCGACTTCTATATTAATGAGCTATTATCAGAAAAAGAAATTTCAAGTGAACATATAGGTAAATTAAAAGAAGCTGTTGATGCTGGATTCAGACGAGCGTATAGGCATATCATAAATTAAAACTATGTTCATGAACATAGTTCTTTTTAAAACTATTTCGTCTTATATATTGTTTGTTTAGATGTTTTTATTAACTTATAATGTATATGGACGAAATCGAAATGAAGCAATGGATTGTTCGCGCCTCAGAGACCATGGGGGTATTACTGAAGGAAGTTGAGAGAATGAAAATCAGAATGAATGACCTGGAGGGGAAGGCTGCTTGTTCTTCCAGAAGAGTGTTCAAGTCCGGTATTGACAATGGGGAAGGGAGGTCCTGCATGCGCATAAAATATAAGGAGTAAATGCGCGTTGTTGTTGCTTCATCACATGAAAGTCTTAAAAAGCAAGTGTGTATGTTGAGGGGTGGGGCATGGGTCCCACTTTTTTTATTTGATAAAGTCTGATTGACTATTTAGATATTGTCTAAATTGCAAAAAAATCCGTCTCATATTTTGGCTACATACTTATTTCTGCTTTTCTTTGCATAGAAAGACTGTATTATGAGGCAAATACTATGATTGTAATGTCGCTGGCAATGCTTATAGCATTGTTGAGGTGGTGTTATGTTTAAAGTAGGTCGTTCTTTCTTTCTATATATATCAAAACAATATGGGTAATATAAGGTTAAAACAAGATTCTCGTTCGTCTAAAAAGAACATCCCTGATTTGAATAAATCCAATTCAGGGAAGAAGTTTGTACTGTCTGATATTTCCAAGGAAGAGCTTAATAAAAGGAGAATACCCGTATATTCATATCTGTTATAATGCTCCAAAGTGCATATCCATTTTATTTCATTCAAAAAGATAAAGGAGACTCACATGGTCTCCTTCATATTTTATTATATAGATTCAAGTCTTCTAAATCAAAGCTGGCATATATTGTCCGAGTAGAAGAATACGAGTATAATATCTATGCTGTAAAGTTCTACCAGAAGAACCATTCTTTGTCAAAGAACAAATATAGGATAATGACCAATACCAACGAGCCAAGGCGAATAATAAACACCTGCATAAATATTATGTTGTCTATTTATCAGATGAACCCTAAAGCGTCTTTTGGATTTATCGGCTCAAACGGATTTGGAGAAGACATATATTGTACAAAAAGGTATAGGGTTTATTCCAGAATTATAGCGACTTATTTTAGCGACAAGCATTTCTATCACAAGGAAAATATGGGAAAAAGTGCATATATGCTCATAAATAATGTATCTTTGAGGGAGACTCCAGACTTGGTAAGTCGAATAGAAACCTTCTTTATCGAACAGTATGAATATTTTGAGTGAGCTTCTTCTTGCATGGATAGAGGATGGAAGTTATCGGGATTGAAAGCCATTCCGAGACGGTTTTATCGAAAAAATATGTTATATAACATAAAAACAAAAGCGTTTATATTGTAATCCAACAAAAAAGTAATACCTTTGCCTCCGAATTAGAATCCTTAAAATCTAATTCATCAGTCAACGTTGTTTTACTACTGTTTTACAAATCGTTTCACGACAACTCGTAACAGACTGTAAATCAACAAGTATTAACCAAAACCGTGCCGCATGAAATATGCAAAATGGAT
>UMHZ01053629.1_pt1 | contig 9284 bp, 16 predicted proteins | sample 1965671 | NCBI WGS metagenome assembly UMHZ01 (sample SAMEA4836111, study PRJEB28245) | human gut metagenome | biome: gut microbiome; material: fecal sample | place: Denmark | collected 2008 | reverse complement strand
TGATATTGTTGAGTATTTTTTCAACTACTAATACTAACTTGAACGATATAGAGAGGAACCAAAAATGAAAAAACTATTTAATTTTATTTGGTCAAAAAAACAAACAGAAACAGAAGTGCCAAAATGGACGTCAAGGGAAGAAAATGAACGTAAATATGAAGACCGTCATAAACGTGAGCGAGCATTGTTTTTAAAAATGCAAGAGAAGAACAAACGTAATTCAAAGATCCCTAAAAGCGTTATTGATTAATATCAAAATTACTTAGATTAACACTATTAGTGCATTCAATCCGTAGCCAACCCTCGGTGTGCGGAGTGCAACTAAATACCTTATACCCCAAAAATAAATATAAATAAAAGCCAAAACTACCTTCTTATGAAATTGAATATTAACGAAGCACATCGGGGGCTGGGTGCGGATTGAAGCACTAAAAAACACGGGTAATTGCCCGTGTCGTATAAAAAATCTAATGATATTATACTATGACATTTAAACAAAAAAAGCAACTTGAGAGGGTAAATGGCTAGCGTACGACTGACACGACTATTTTAACGAAAGAGATGGATAAGATTAATGCATATTAATGAAGTAAAAAACAATGCTTTCTACCAATTTCCGCAATGGCTCTTAAAAGAAGAACCATACAAGAATTTGGGCGATAAAGCAAAGCTAATGTATATGCTGCTGTTCGACCGCAGAACGTTATCAATTAAAAATAAATGGTATGACGATGACGGTCAGATTTACATGTATTTTACAATTGAACAGTTCATGCAAGAACTCAACTGTTCGAATAAAGCAGTTGTTAAAGCTAAGAAAGAGCTAGTTGAAGTTGGATTGATGGAAGAGGTAAGACAAGGCGTAAATAAGCCAAATCGCTTATATATCAATGGAAGTGTAAAAAGTACACGTCAAGAAGTGAACAAAGTACACGCTGGAAGTGTAGAAAGTACACGTCAAGAAGTGAACAAAGTACACGGAATCAATACTAATAATATCAATACTAATATATCAATACTAAGTAATCAACAACAACAAGAGGAAGTTGATGAAATCCGTAAATCTTACGATATGTTTTTTGAAGCTTTTCCGAAGCAACGAAAAAATGCATTTATTCAACAAGACATCCTTGCAGATATTAATGAATTTGGAAACGAGCTTTACCAATACGCTTTAAAACTAGCTATGACTAACGAAGCTAACTACCCATCGTATATTGAAAGAATATTTACTTCATGGCGAAATGAGGGGATAACTACTTTAGAACAAGCAAAAGAAAGACAAAGTAAGCATAGCAACAGTAAGCCAGATAAAGATTACTTTTTCAACAAGTCAAACAATGCCAAACCCAAGTTTGGACCAGCTTGCAGTAAATATTAGAGGTTCTCTATATGAGTTTAGAAAAGACAGCTAAGCAAATGAGACAGATGTATATGACTACTAGTGATAAATACTGCGAGAAGCACAATCGAAACTTTGTCACTATTCAGCTACCAAACAGCAAGCCATACACTGTATGTGAGACGTGCCATCGTGAAGAGCAAGAGAAACTGAATTATATTAAAGCGCAGGAACAATATGAACGTGAGCAAGAGCAAAAACGCTTGTTCTTTCTCAAAGATTTCAGTTTGATGGATGATGATTTAGAAAGTGCTAGCTTTGAAACTTACCATGCTGTTACCAAAGAGCAAAAGGAAGACTTGAAGAACGTCCGAAGCCAGCTTAAAGGCTATCTTGATGGTCAAGACTATAACATTGTTCTTATCGGTGATACTGGTGTCGGTAAGAGCCATCTAGCCTATTCAGCGCTTAAGGCCTTATCAGACCACACTAAGAAGATGGGATTATTCATCAACGTTGTCGACTTGCTAGCCAAAATCAAGGAAGATTTCAGCCTAGAAGCAGAATACATCAGACGTATATCTGAATCTGAGTGGCTGGTGCTTGATGATTTGGGAACTGAAAAAGTGACAGAGTGGTCTAGCGGTGTCTTATACAGCATATTGAACAAGCGCACAAAGACAATCATAACGACAAACCTAAGCCCACAGGACATCATGGGCACATACGGTAAACGTGTCTATTCGAGGGTTTTCAAGAAGACAGGACTTGGAACTACTAACGAACACGTTTACAAGTTTAAAACACAGCAAGACAAGAGGATGATGCTATGACTGAAATAGAAGTAAAACTAAAGCTCTTTGAGGACTACGAGCGTATTCATGGGCTTGTAGTCTCACAAGAGCACAAACAGAAAATGATGGATGAATTAGATTTATACTCATTCATCAGTAAAATCAATGAATATATGGCATTTGGCTACTGCTCGAAGGTGGTATTTAATCAGAACGTTCGAGAACACGCCTAAAATCGTCTGTAATCAATTTAAAAGTGTGGGTGGTATAAATTATCTAGTTACCACTTAAAAACGATAAGAGACCCCTAAAATTGAGAATTAGGGGCATTCAAAACAAAAAAGGAAGACAAAGACATGACAAATCAACTAGCACACAAAGATTTTTTTAACACACCAGCAGTTAAACAGAAATTTCAAGAGGTGTTGAACGGCAATGAACGACAATTTACAGCCAGTCTATTGTCAATTGTAAACAACAACAAGTTACTAGCACGAGCAAGTAACACTTCGATTATGACGGCAGCGATGAAAGCTGCGGTATTAAATCTACCTATTGAGCCAAGTTTGGGTTTTGCTTACATTGTTCCATACGGGCAAGATGCACAATTTCAATTGGGTTATAAAGGACTTATTCAGCTAGCTATCCGCTCCGGTCAATTTAAGGCCATCAATTCTGGAAAAGTTTACAAAGCACAATTCAAATCGTATGACCCGCTATTTGAAACATTGGACATTGATTTCACTCAACCAGAAGATGAGGTTTATGGCTATTTTGCCACATTCGAGCTTGTGAATGGATTTAAAAAATTGACATTCTGGACGAAAGAGCAAGCAGAAAGCCACGGAAAACGCTTTTCAAAGACCTATGCAAAAGGGCCGTGGTCAACAGACTTTGATGCAATGGCTCAAAAAACCGTACTAAAGAGCATTTTGAGCAAGTATGCCCCACTATCAACTGAAATGCAAGAAGGGCTTATCTCAGACAATCAAACTGAGGAAGTTGAGACTGACCCTATCGATGTTACACCCAAAAATGAGAACACCCAAACACTTTTAGGTGACCTCATGAGCGATGAAGCTGAACCAGATAAAAGCGTAGACGCTGAAACCGGTGAAATCATCGAAGAAGTTAGCTTATTCGAAGGTGATTCAACCAAAATCAAAGAGGTATAAAATGACTGAACTAACAATCTTGACGGATGATAATTATTATTCTGACAAAACCTATATGTCTGTAAGTCGTTTCAAGGAATACATGAAATGCGAAGCTAGAGCTAAAGCTATTGACGATGGTGTTTGGGATGATGAACGAGATCGAAAACCTCTACTGTTTGGAAACTATGTCCATAGCTATTTCGAGAGTGAGGAAGCACATGAGAAGTTCAAAGATGACAACAAGAAATCTCTATTTGCTAGTCGCAAACCTTATGGATTACTAGCAGATTTCAAATTTGCTGAGAAAGTTATCGACACGCTTAAAGATGACACACTTTTCAATAACTTATATCACGGCAAGAAAGGTGACAAAGTCGAAAAAGAAAAGATCGTCACTGGAATCATCGCTGACGTGCCGTTCAAAGGGAAGTTGGATAGTATCAACTTTTCAAGGGGCTATGTGGTCGATTTAAAAACCATGAAATCTATCTGGACTAAGGAATGGTCAGAGGAATTGCGTACTAAAGTACCAACGGCAGTCATTAACATTCTAGGGTTTCAATACCATGTCCAACTAGGGACTTATTTAGAACTGTTGCGACAAATGGGTTATCCAACATTCAAGCCGTTTATTGTGGCCGTATCGAAAGAGAAACAGCCAGATAAGGAAATTATTGAATTGACTGAAGAATGGCTGGAAGAAGGGCTTAAATACATTACAGAGCACGCCCCTAGAGTGTATCAAGTATCGCTTGGAAACAAAGAACCTAAGAAGTGTGGACATTGTGATTATTGCAAGTCTCAAAAAAAACTACATGAGGTTCTAACACTGGACGATTTATTAAATAGAGAGTAATAACTTTGTAAATTATGAAATTATGAAATGAGGTAAGCAATGAGTATAGTTGTGAGGGATATATACAATTATCGACAAATTTGGTGGTTGGATAAATTTTTAATCGGCCATAAAGGGTATATAGCAGGTGGGTGTTTCAAGAATATCTTCAACAATGAGCAGGTTAATGACATTGACATGTTCTTTGAATGCGAAGCAGATTTCAAGGACGCTCAAAAATATTTCAAAAAACAGATTGAAGAAAAACCTAGCGAAATAACATTTTCTTACAAAAATAAAAATGTTTGGGCGGTTTATTTCATCAAAGAAAAAGTCAGAGTAGAGCTAGTCAGGAAGACCTTCGGAAAACCAAAGGACATGATTTCGGATTTTGATTTTACAATAACAAAATTCGCTTATTATAAAAATTACGACAACGTTGACGAAGATAATTATATGGCAGTTTACGAAGTGGCATTTCAAGAAGATTTTTTCGAACACTTGCACACGAAGCGTCTAGTTATTGATAACTATTTAATATATCCGGTAAGCACATTTAACCGAATGATGAAATATGCTAAGTACGGGTACCAGCCATGTCGAGAAACTAAAATCAAAATGATAACAGAATTATCCAGACTGTCTATTGATGACAAGGACTTCGAAGAACAACTTGGAAAGAGTTTTTATGAAGGAATGGACTAAAAAGGAGAAAATAAATGATTAATTCAACCGTACTTGTTGGACGTCTAACTAAAGACCCAGAACTAAAATACACTGGGAACAATATCGCAGTAGCATCTTTCAGCCTTGCGGTAAATCGTAACTTTAAAGACGCTAACGGAGAGCGTGAAACTGACTTTATCAATTGCGTTATCTGGCGCCAGCAAGCTGAAAATTTGGCTAATTGGGCTAAAAAAGGCGCATTGATTGGAATTACTGGACGTATTCAGACCCGTAGCTATGAAAACCAACAAGGTCAACGAGTGTATGTGACAGAGGTAGTCGCTGAGAACTTCCAAATGCTAGAAAGTCGTGCAGCGCGTGAAGGTGGAAATGCTAACAACAGTTATAGCCAACAGCAAGGGCCAAACTTTGCAAGAGAAAGCGGACCTTACGGGAACTCAAGCCCTATGGACATCAGTGATGATATGCTACCGTTCTAGATGAAGTTGATGAAGTTATGAAAATGATTTTAAATATCGAGCCTAAATCACAAACAAGACCACGATTCAGTAAGTTTGGAACTTATGAAGACCCAAAAATGAAAGCTTGGCGTCGTCAGTGCTCGCAACTTATCGAAAAAGAGTATGACGGACAATTCTTTGACGGACCGATAATGGTTGATGTCACATTCTACATGAAAGCGCCCTTGAGCGTATCAAAAAAGCCTACGCCAAAGGCTAGAGCTAAAACGTGGGATGCATTCAAGAAATTCATGGCTGAAACGCTTTGGCATATCAGAACGCCTGATATTGATAATCTAGTCAAAGCACTCTTTGACAGTATCTCAAACGCTGGATACAACAAGGTCGATAAGAAAGGGATTGTTTGGACTGATGATAGTATTGTCTGCGATTTAAGAGCTCGCAAGAAGTACAGTCCTAACCCACGCATTGAATTTGAAATAAAGGAGCTGTAATGAAAAGCAAGTACAAAGATAAGTTAGTCGGTATATATGCTCCTGGTAGTTACGGCCACACAAGTGTGTTAGGTCAAACACAAGAGTTTTCGAAGTGGTTCTGGGAAAACCACAAAGATATAGATTTAATCAGTAATAAACTAGGCATAAGCATAAAGAAGCTCAATCGTATTCTGACACTTGAGCAGTTACCAGATGAGAGATTATTGAAAGAGATGATAGAACTATGCAAATGAAAGAGATGGTAGAGTTATGAAATTTAAAGTTATCGTATATTTTGACAACATGGAAGATGAAGTGGAAGTTTTCGATAATAAAGATGAAGCGATCAATAGATTGCATCACTTGAGAGGTGTTAAATATCGCAATTCGAGAATGTATACAGTAGAGATGAAAGAGGAAGCAGATAATACATTAACTGACCTAATCACTAAAATTAACGAGTGGGCAGACGAACGCAATTTAAAGCAAGCTGACCCTAAAATTCAGTGGATGCGTATTACCGAGGAGGTAGGTGAAATTCGGGATGTACTCTTGAAACCAACTAAATTCACAGAACCACAAATAGCACTCAAGGACGCAATAGGAGACACGCTAGTAACGATTATCGTGTTGGCACATCAATTAGACCTTGATATCAATGAGTGTTTAAATATTGCATATGAAGAGATTAAAAACCGAAAAGGGAAGATGATAAATGGAACGTTTGTTAAAGAGGACGACCTATAGAGAGCTAAACGTAGCCATTGCCTTACTGCTAGCCTCGCTAATTATCAATATCGGTACATTAGTTAGTGTAGTCAACAGACCATTGAAGCCTATTATCGTGTATAAGGCCGATAATTCCGCTGTAATGCATGGAAAGATTACTGGTAAGCAGATGATAGGGAAACTCTACACGCTTGACTGTGGGGCGTATGGCAAGTTTCTAGTGACAAAGGAACAATACAACAGTGTTAACGTTGGGGATGACATACCTAATTATTTGAAAGGAAGAGGTAATTAAGATGACAAATTGGAAAAATGTAAATTATGGCTCGTTAGAGAAACTTAAAGAGCTGTTGCTCAACAAACGTATTGTTGAATGGAATGAAGATTTTCTACTGCTTGAAGATGGTACTCGGGTAACTATTGAGATGTCAGAAAGCGATTGCTGTGCCTTTGCTGGTGGGAAATTCAAAGATGTCAAGCTAGACGCTATTATCACTGACATTAAAATTGGTGAACAAGAAACAGTGGGATGCGAAGACGGGTCATCAGAAAGTTATAATACGGTTACTATTTACCACAATCAAAATCAAGTAGCTTTGGCAGAGTGTGAGGCTAACGATGGTAATGGTGGTTTTTACTATAGTGTAGGTTCGCTAGTTATTGGTGACATTCATTTCCCAGTTGTGGAGGCGTAGGATTCATGAGCGGGAAGTACAAATACGCTGGATTAACTAAAGAGCTACATCAAAGGTTAACTCTAGAGTTTGATGCATTGAGGGAAGAACATCGCAGAACACTCACTAAACATATAATGGAAACAAAGAAGTGCGACCGATTGCAAGCTAGGAAATATTTTCAAAGGTTTGATAATGTGGTTAAAGAGCGCTCGAAGCTGTCACCTGTAACGCTGGAAAATATGAGTGAGTATCTTACGGAAGGTCTCGTGAATGATTTACAAAAGCAACTGATAGAGAACTACCCTGACAGAAGTGGGTCATCTAATCCAGATACTATTAAAACTAATGCAGGTCTTACAAGAGAGCTCTTCCTTCAATATCGCAAGGAAATCCAAGAGTTAAGAGCAGCACATCCTAACTGCGTCATAAACTACATAATGGAAGTGAAAGGCTGTACAAATCAACAAGCCACCACAATTAACACAGCAATTAACACTGTATATACAGAAATTGGCAATTTAACACCTCGCAAGGTAATCCAACTTGAAGGTCTTCTATCTAGAGAGCTATTTGGCAAAATAGCTAAATATGTATTTAATAAGTATGAATGGCCGGAAAGCCTAGATAGTGAAGTTGATCGAATTTATTTAGAATATCGCACTAAAGGTGATATAGGGCTTAATAAGGAAAGTGTTAAACATGCGTTATATAAAGCGATTTCTATGGGCTTGTGAGGGTTCGACTCCCTCGCTCGCTGTTAGTCTGTCGTGACTAGGTAACTTTTTTGACACTCGCATCGCTGACAGACCGATGCACAAACCCAGTAAATATTTTATAAAAAGGAGGATCCAATACATACTTTTTTTAGTCCAGCCTTGCATTGCTGGTAGCAAGACTGGAATTTAAAATAAAGGGGGTGGTAAATAAAAAAAGCCCAAGGCAAAGCTTGCCGAGAACTATTTAAATAATCTGACAACATTATTATACCATAAAAAGGAAAGACAATTTATGAGAACAGTTGAACGGCTTCAAAAAATCAAGGCACTTGATCGATATATCGAAAGCCAACTAGAAAAAATTGAGAGACTCGAATCGCAAGCGCTGAAAGTTACGTCTGGGTCTATGCAGATAGACATGGTTCAAGGTGGGAAGAGAAAAGCTAAAGACGACCTATATACGGAATTGATAACGGAAAAAGAAGAGCTGAAACAATTCGTTGCGGAAGCAATCAAAGAACGTCGAGAGTTTCGTAAGCAAATAGCTAGCGTTAAAGATATAGAAGCTAGAATGCTACTTCAAATGGTATATGTAGACCAACTTGGAATCTGGCAGATATGTGACCGCTTAGCCTTTAGTAGAGCTACTTACTATGTTAAACTAAGACAAGCTGAGAAATATCTGGATTAACCTATAGCAATTAATACGGCATAATACTTTAGGCGTGGTAATATAGTATTATCGAATCAGAAGGACACAGAAGTGTTCTTCTTTTATTTTATCTAAAAGGAGGCATGCCAATGCCAATGGTCAGACGATGTAAGGCAGATGGATGCCGTGCCTTAACAGAGAGACCAGCACACTACTGTACTGCACACAAGAGTATGGAAGCAGCATACACACAAGAGAGACAGAGATACTCACGCACTAGATACAACAAGAGAGTGAGGAACCGAGACGATGAGACTAAAGAGCGCTATGCATTCTATCGGTCAAGGACGTGGTCTTCTATTCGGAAGGTAGCACTAGAGCGTGACAACTATCTGTGTCAGTATTGTCTAGCATTGGGTGTGACCACACCAGACGCACGTATAGGTGACCACGTCACACCTGTTGAGATAGCACCAGAGCTTAGAACTGAAGTTTCAAACGTAGTAGCAACGTGTAGAAGCTGCGATAACACCAAGAGGACTTTAGAACAAGAAATCTATGGTACTGGTCAAAACAGAACGAAACAGAACACTGACCTACGACTTTCCGTGGCAGCGTGGGCGGGTTTAATAGCCCGTAAAAAGGCGGACGTCGTTAAACCCCTCTAAAACGCCCGTAGCGCGATTTTAAATAAGGGGTGGTATAATTACCCTATGTGATGTCTAAAATTGACCCCCGCCCCCTATATCGAGCCTAGG
>UMHZ01074307.1_pt1 | contig 9305 bp, 9 predicted proteins | sample 1965671 | NCBI WGS metagenome assembly UMHZ01 (sample SAMEA4836111, study PRJEB28245) | human gut metagenome | biome: gut microbiome; material: fecal sample | place: Denmark | collected 2008 | reverse complement strand
AGGGGGCCATTCTCTCACGTGAGAGAATGGCCCCCTTTCCCGCATTCCCTGCGCCGCGCAAGGAATCCCATTGCTGCCTTCAGGCAGCATGAATCTGTAAAGTGCTATTGCTTTAATAGTCTTTTAATTTCTTTCTCTGCGAGCGCAGTGGCTCCCTCGAAATCCACGCAGGGATAATATGCGGATTCCAGCGCGTCGTGCGCTTTTTTGGCGTCCGACAGCGCGCTCACTGCCTCGTCTAAGAGCGACGCCTCCACGCGGTGGGTGAAGCGCAGCTTCGCCTTCTGCGCGCGCGTAAGCTTCTCCTCCGCCATCGCGTCGAGACGCAGGCGGCGGTAGGGCTTCCCGTCGTACGGGTTGCGCGCGTTCGTTGTGATAAACGCCAGCCCTTTTTCCGGGATCAATACGTGATGGAGCTCCCGCGGCCGGTCTGGATTCGGGCAGGCGATGATGTCGAAATGCTTCGCCTGTGCCGCCTGCACGACGGTCTCAAGCATTTCGTTTCCCAGCCCCGCACTGTCGATGATGGCATAGATGCGCGGGCAGAGGGCTTCGACGGTGTCGAACCGGCAAATCTCGCCCCGATGCGTCACACCGCCCAAAAACGCGCGGTCGACGCGCCCGCTGCCGCCTCCCTCACCGCGCAGCTCGCGTGCGAGGATGCCGTCGGTGCGGCGGCGGAGCTTCGAAAAATCCATCTGCGCGTGCATTGCCACGCGGCGCTCGCTCTCCACCTCGCCCATCGCGCGCAGGATGCGATAGGCGCTGCGGTAGTGTGCGCGATATTCGTCGCTCAGCGCGACGATCTCCGCGCGGCGTGCCTTAGCCGCGTCCACATCGTAGAAGCGTGTCAGATCGACATAGCGCTCGCTCGCGACCGCGTAGGTTGGCTCGAGCACATGCGGGCTGGTACCGTCCACGATAGCAGCGTTTCGGTCCAGAAAGATCGCGCCGTCGAGTGAATCGGGGTCGCCCGAGCAGTTGATGTACACGATGCGCTCGCCCGCGCGCTCCATCGCCGCGCCCACGCGGCGCATGAAGGTCGACTTGCCGCAGCCCGGGCCGCCTTTCAGAATCATCAGATCGTCGAGCCGACCGCCCAAAAGCTGGTCATAGAGCGAGAAAAAGCCCTCTTCGCTGTTTGCGCCGAGGAAAAAGTACACCGGTTTCATAAGATCCCTCCCAAAATTGGTGCTTTCTCCATAGCGTATGCGTGCGTGGCTGTCCCCGCTTCCCGCCCTTCCCAAATTTTGTTAGTAAGGCAGCAACGTTCCGTCATTCAGGAATGAAAAAAGCTCCGTTTGGGATTCCCAAACAGAGCCTTTTTATGTACTTTCTTCTTACGCCGTGAAGATCTTGTCCTCCGCTCTGCGCGTGTAGTCGCGTTCGAGCATCGCGCGGTGCGAGAGGAACGCGGGATCGTCGAAATACTTCGCACCCATCGGGCAGTTGCGCACGCAGGAGTGGCATTTGATGCACAAGCCCACGACCTCGGTGACATCATCGGGATTGATCGAGCCCATCGGGCAGAGGGAGGCGCACACACCGCAGCGGATACACTTGTCGAGGTCGGTCTTGGGCTTCGCCTTCAGAAACACCTTTGGTTCGCCATCGAGGCCCAGCGGGCGGTAATACGGCGCGTCGGCGTCACCGTCGACCGTGACGGGCGTGGGATACTCGGTCATCCGCACGATGCGGCCCACGACCGCGGAGCCGAGCTTTGCAAGCTCCGCCATATCGTCGGAATCGGGTCTGCCGTTGGCAAGCACGTCGGTAAAGGCGTGGCGGCAGGCAAAGGCGCCCGCGCCGATGGTGTGGAAGCCGTCCCCTTCGAGGCAGGCGCAGAGCTCGGCAAGCGAATTGTCGAAGCTGCGGTTGCCGAACGTCACGACCGGCACGGCGAGCGCGCCGTTTCCGTGAAAGCCGGACTTCACAAAGTCGAGCAGCTTATTTGGAAGCTTGCCCGCGTAGGTTGGCATACCGAATACGACAAGGTCGCCCTCGGCAAACTCATACGCTTCCTCGCGCGCGGCGGGCAGCGTGAAATCGCGCACCTCGAGCGGCACGTCGAAGCTGACGGCAAGGGCATTTGCAAGCGTGGTGGTCACCTTTCTGGTGTTGCCGGTGGCGCTGAAATAGACTGCGTAAACCTGAGAAATGTTCATGGGAATCGGCCTTCTTTCTTTATTGTTCGGGGCGCTGCCCGGCCTTACAGGGAAAAATCCTCGGAGGTATACTGGTCGCGCAGCGTGGCGGGTCTCGGCGGCACACGTTTGAGCGGATCGTAGCAGAAGTGACGGCAGTGGTCAGCAGAGTCGACCACGCCGCGGCGGGAGCAGATGACCTGCCCTTCGTTGATGACAGATCCGCTCTTGCAGTAGGCGCAGTGCTTTTCAATGTCCTTGCGGAACAGATGGAACATGGTCTCCCTCCCCTTTCTTTTACAGGCTGCGGACGACGAGCTTGCCGTCCTCCATCGACGCATGGATCTGCGTGACGGGGTGCTCGTAGGAGTCGATGATCTGCGCGGCCATGACGTCTTCGAGCTCTTTCTGAATGGTGCGGCGCAGATTGCGCGCGCCGTAGGTCGCGGAGTAGGACTTCTTGACGAGGTAGTCCTCAACATCCTCGTCCCACATAAAGTGCAGGCCCTTGTCCTCAAGGCTCTTTTGCAGCTCATCGAGCATGATGTGGGCGATGCCGGCGAAGTTCTTCTCGTCAAGGCGGTTGAAGCAGATGACCTCGTCCACACGGTTCAGGAATTCGGGGCGCAGGAACTCGCCGAGCGCCTTCATAGCGCGGTCGCGGTTCTGCTCGTTCGCCGTGTGGCCGAAGCCGACAGTGCCCTCCTTGCGCTCGCTGCCCGCGTTGGACGTCATCACGATGACGGTGTTTTCAAAGTTGACCTTGCGGCCGTGGGAGTCGGTGATCTCGCCGTCGTCGAGAATTTGCAGCAGGACGTTCATCACGTCGGGATGCGCCTTTTCGATCTCGTCGAAAAGGATGACGGCGTAGGGCTTGCGGCGAATCTTTTCGGTCAGCTGGCCGGCTTCATCATAGCCGACATAGCCCGGGGGCGAGCCGACGATGCGGGAGACCGAGTGCTTTTCCATAAACTCGGACATGTCGAAACGGATCAGCGCATCGGGCGAGTTGAAGAGGTCCTGCGCCAGCTGCTTGACAAGCTCGGTCTTGCCGACGCCCGTGGGGCCGACGAAGATAAAGCTCACCGGCTTGTGCTTGGGCGAGATGCCCACGCGGTTGCGGCGTATCGCCGCGGCGACGGCCTCGATGGCCTCGTCCTGACCGACGATGTGCTCTTTTAAGCGCTTGTCAAGCTCGCTCAGACGGCGGAACTCGTCTTCACGGATACGCGAGGCGGGAATCTTCGTCCAGAGCTCGATCACGCGGGCGAGGTTGTCCATCGTGAGCTGCGGGTCACCCTGCGCGCAGAGCTCGTCGAGCTCGGTCTGCGCCTTGATGGTAAGGCTCTTGAGCTCGGCCAGACGCTCAAAGTCGGGTTCTTCTGCGCCCTGCAAAAGCTCGCGCTCCTTGTCGTAATCCTCGATCTCGCGGCGCAGCTCCATGCGGCGGTTGATGTTCTTGTCGTGCAGGTTCAGATCCGAGCATGCCTCGTCGATGAGGTCGATGGCCTTGTCGGGCAGGAAACGGTCGGTGATGTAGCGCTCGGATAGCAGCACTGCCTGACGCAGAATGCCCTCGGGAATTTTGACGCCGTGGAACTGCTCGTAGTAGTGGGCGATGCCCTTCAAAATTTTAAGCGTGTCCTCCATGTTCGGCTCGTTGACCGTGACCGGCTGGAAGCGGCGCTCGAGCGCGGTGTCCTTTTCAATGTGCTTGCGATACTCGGTGAACGTCGTCGCGCCGATGACCTGAATTTCGCCTCGGGAGAGCGCAGGCTTCAAGATGTTGGCGGCGTTCATGCTGCCCTCGGCGTCGCCCGCGCCGACGATGTTGTGCACTTCGTCGATGACAAGGATGACGTTGCCCATCTTGCGGATCTCCTCGATGAGGCCCTTCATGCGGCTCTCAAACTGGCCGCGGAACTGCGTGCCTGCGACGAGCGCGGTCAGGTCAAGAAGATAGACCTCTTTGCTTCTGAGCTTGAAGGGCACTTCACCTGCGACGATGCGCTGGGCAAGTCCCTCGGCGATGGCGGTCTTGCCGACGCCCGGCTCACCGATCAGGCAGGGGTTGTTCTTCTGGCGGCGGTTCAAGATTTGGATGACGCGTTCGATCTCCTCCTCGCGGCCGACGACCGCGTCGAGCTTGCCGTCGCGTGCGCGCTGGGAGAGATTGATGCAGTAGGAGTCGAGGAATTTGTGCTTGCTCCCCTTTTCGACCTTCTTGTTGCTGCGCGGGCTCTGCGTCTGCTCGGCCTCGTTGCCATTTTGTGCGTCGTTCGCGGCGGGATTTCCGCCGAAAAAGCGGCTCAGGAACGGGAACGTGGCGGTCTTGCCGTCCTCGTCCTCGTTATCGGCGTCCGGATCGTCGGCGTCGGTCAGACCTTCGAGGTTTTCCGCGCCGCCGAAAGCGCCCATCATTTCATTGGAGATATTGTCAAGGTCCTCATCCGTGATGCCCATGCGGCGCATCATCTCGTCCACCTGCGGCAGTCCGAGATTTTTCGCGCACTTGAGGCAAAGTCCTTCGTTGACGTTCTGCCCGTTTTCCTGACGGGTGATGAACACAACGGCGATATTCTTTTTACATCTGGAACAAAGTTGCGGCTGCATAGTATTTCCTCCTTGGGGTAAAGATCAGGGTAACAGCGCGGCGACAAGCCCGCGCGGAGTATGACTCATAAAAAACGATAACAGATACGTGCCCTCGTAGTCGGCAAAGGCCTTGACGCCGAGCTTCGGTGCGACATCGCAGACGAGAAACAGCAAAAGTGCACCCTCGATCAGGCCCAGCGCGCCGCCGCCGATGGTGTTGAGCGCGTTCAGAACTGGCAAGTCTAACACCTTGTCAATGCCTCCCGTCACTAAGCGGAGCAGCAGCGTGAGCACCAAAAAACACAGCACGAACACGAGTGTCCTCACCACGCTGCCGAGCAGCGTCCTTACGGCGGCAAGCGCTGCGTCGCGCGCGGCATTTCGAAGCGACTGACGCACCGCGCCGTCGAAATCGAAGCGCAGCAGCTTTTTGAGAAGGCCTGTCACCGCGAGCGGCGAATCGTCCTGCCAAACGTTTTCCGCGTCCTGCGCGGCGTCGCCGTTTGGCGTTTCACCCGAGGCGTCGCTCTCCGCCGGGGTCTCCCCCTCGATCTGCGGGACATCCCCCTGCGGTGTCTGCGATTCGGTATCAAACCACTCCTCCACGCTCTTTTCAAGGCGCGGCATCAGCATGTCGGTCACGGGCTCGGTCAAAGCGTCGGTCAGGAGCGACGCGCCGATCAGAGCGAGCACGATCGCCGCCAGCGCCATAAAGCTGCGGAACAGCCCCCGCCTGGCACCGAACACGACGCTTAAAATGAGCACGAGCGCGAAGACAGCATCGATCATAAGACCATTATTCACGTTTCCCGCGCTCCTTTCAAGTCATAAATTGTAACATTTTTAGCGTTTTACAGAAATTACGGAATATAAAGCCAGGCGGACGACGAGCCGATCAGCACCGCCGTACCATCCTCGCGCATGATGACAGAGCGCGCGTACTCCGTGGCGTCCAGCCGCGCGTATTCCTGCAGCTGCGGCGTGTAGAGCACCAGACTGTCGCTGTACAGCACGGCGATATACTTCCCCGCCGCGGACATGGACAGAACCTCCTGACTGCTGTCGAGACTTGCCATCTCTGTACCGTCGGACGAGACAGTCACGAGCTTCATGGTGCTGCCCGAGCGGTAGCGGCTCAGCAGCAGCGCCGCGTAGTTGTCGCCGTCCATGCTCGAACCGCGCAGATACGGGTATTCGTAGCGATAGCTGCCGGAAAGCGTACCGTCCGATGAAAAGAGCGTCAAGCTCTCGTCCGTCAGGCACGAGAGCGTACCGGCCACGCTGTCGAGCGATAGCAGGAGCGAGCCCGTGAGTGTGTTGACCGAGTCCGCTTTATCGCTGCCGAGGGAATAGATGCTCACCGTGTCGGCGAATGTGCCGTCCGACTCGCCGAGCGTCACCGCCGCCATGCGCTTGCAGTCGCGCATGACGACCGCGTCGATGACATAGTGCTCCGAGGAGTTGAAGGCAAACGTCTTCTCGCCCGAAGCGTCGTACACCGTAACAGCGGACTTGTAGCCGCTCTTTTCGGCGTTGAGCGCCAGATAGTCCGAGGAATTGACGCTGACCGACAGGATATTGCCGCTGCACTCGCCGCTCATATCGCGCACAAGGCCGCTTGCAGAGTAAATAAGAAGCGTCTGCCCGCCGATATCATAGACCGCGGCGGTCTGGCCGCCGACAGCGATGGCGGGATTCGTGAGCTTCACACTCATGCTGTCCACCACGCTGCCGCTGCTGCTGTAGATCGACACGCCCGTCGTCGAAGCGACGATCAGATGGTCGCCGAGCAGCGCAAAGGTGTTGCTGCGGTCGTTGCTGAACGAGTACATCTCCACCTTGCCCTGCTCATCCTGCGTGACCTTATTGTAGGAGAAAAGGCGGCGCACACTGTCAAGGCTGCTCAGGTCCTTCCACGCCGCGGCGACGACCACGGCCAGCACGACCACAAGCGCCAGAATCACCATCAGCGCCCGCTTGAGCCCGCCGCCGGAGCGGCGCGGGGCCGCCTGCGAGCGCCTCAGCTCCTCGCGTGTTCCCTTTTCCTCTTTGAGATCATTCATTGAGCCGTTCATCCTCATACCAAAGTCTCGTCATGTACAGTCCGCCCGGCGGCACCGTGGGGCCGGCGAGCGAGCGGTCGCCGGAGGCCAGGATCTCGGGGATGTCCTCTGGCGTGAGCTTCCCCTCCGCGGCGTAGAGCACCGTGCCGGTGATCGCCCGTACCATGTTATACAGGAACCCGTCCGCGCAGACCTTGAGTTCCAAAAGATCACCCGAGCGCGACACGCGGCAGTAGTGCACGGTGCGCACGGTGGTCTTCGTCTCCGTGCCGACAGAGCGGACGGCGCGGAAATCGTGCGTGCCCTCAAAGGCGCGCGCCGCGCGGTCCATCACCTCTTCGTCGAGGTGCTTGGGGTAAAAGTAAGCCCTGTTGACATAGAACGGGTTTTTGATGCGGGAATTATAGATGCGATAGGTGTATTCCTTTTTTTGACACGAGAGGATCGCGTTGAAATCCTCCGCCACCTCAAGCGCCTCGCGCACGACGATATCCTCCGGCGTGTGCGTGTTGATGGCAAACGGCAGGCGCTCGACCGGAATGCGCGACTCGGTATGGAAATTGGCGATGTAGCGCTCGGCGTGCACGCCCGCGTCCGTGCGGCCGCAGCCGACGAGCTTGACGTTCCCGCCGCAGACCTTTGAGAGGCCCTTTTCCATCGTCTCGCAGACGCTTGAGACTGTCTTCTGCACCTGCCAGCCGTGATAGGCCGTGCCGTTATACATGAGCTTGAGGGCGATGTTTCGCATAAAAGCGTCCTTTCTTCTTATCGCAGCGCGATGACCGCGGCCACGAGCACAGCATAATAGCCGAGCACCAGATAGTCGCGCGTCTGGTAGTGCAGCACATTGAGCTTCGTGCGGCCTTCGTCGCCGTGGTAGCAGCGGCATTCCATGGCCGTCGCCAGCTCGTCGGCGCGGCGGAACGCGCTGACAAACAGCGGCACAAGCAGCGGCACGAGCGCCTTGGCGCGCTGCATAAGGCTTCCGGTCTCAAAGTCGGCGCCGCGCGCCTTCTGCGCGGACATGATCTTATCCGTCTCTTCGATGAGCGTCGGGATGAAGCGAAGCGCGATCGACATCATCATCGCGAGCTCATGCACAGGGACCTTGATCTTCTTGAGCGGGCCCAGCAGGCTCTCCAGACCGTCCGTCAGGCGGATGGGAGAGGTCGTATACGTGAGCAGGAACGTTCCCATGATCAAAAGCGTGATGCGCAGCATCATCGTGATGGCGGCGCGCACACCCTCGATCGTAATGCGGAAGATCCAAAAATGGCACAGCTCCGTGCCGGGGGTGTAAAAGAGGTTCAAAAGCGCCGTGAACGCGATAATGAACAGCACCGGCTTTAATCCCTTGAAAAGCGCCTTCGCGCCCACGCGCGAGATGCGCACGGCGACAATCAGCGTCAGAATGAGAACGCCGTAGGCAATGTAGCTCTTCGCCGTAAAGAGCGCCACGACGTAAAACACCGTGACGAGGAGCTTTGTGCGCGGGTCGAGCTTATGGGCGAGCGTGTCGCCCGGGAAAAACTGGCCGAGCGTGATATCCTTCAGCATTTTTTGCCGCCCCCTCTCTTGAGCGCGACAAGCTCTTTGCTGAGCTCATCGACGGTGTAAACGGCGGGGTTGATGGCAATGCCTTTATCGCGCAGCGCCATCGCGACGCGCGTGACCTGCGGCACGTCGAGGCCCGCGGTCATCAGCTCGTCGCCGCGGGCGAAGACCTCGCGCGGCGTGCCGCTCATGAGCACATGGCTGTCCGACAGGACAACGATGCGGTCGACGTTTTTCGCGATCTCCTCCATGCTGTGGCTCACGAGCACGACGGTCGTGCCGCGCGCGCGGTGGAATTCGCGGATGTTTGAAAGCAGCTCTTCCCTGCCCTGCGGGTCAAGGCCCGCGCTCGGCTCGTCGAGCACGAGCACCTCGGGCTCCATCGCAATAACGCCCGCGATGGCCACGCGGCGCTTCTGTCCGCCGGAGAGGGCGAACGGCGATTTTTCCAGCAGATCGTCGGTAAGCCCCGCAAAGTGCGCGGATTCACGCACGCGGCGGTCGATCTCGTCTTTGGATAAGCCCATGTTCGTCGGGCCGAACGCGATATCGCGGTAAACAGTCTCTTCAAAGAGCTGGTATTCCGGATACTGGAACACGAGGCCCACGCGGAATCTTACGTTCCGAATTTTCTTCGGGTCCGACCAGATGTCCTCTCCACCGAGAAGTATCCGGCCGGAGGTCGGCTTGAGCAGGCCGTTCAGGTGCTGGATCAGCGTCGACTTGCCGCTGCCCGTGTGGCCGATGATACCCAAAAATTCGCCGCGATAGATCGCGAGCGACATATCCTGCACCGCACTGCGGCAGAACGGCGTGCCCTCCCCGTAGGTGTGCGTCAGGTTTTCTACACGAATGATCTCTTCCAAGGTTACAGTCCTCTTAGGTAAAAATTTTCGCAATGGCGTCTGCGCATTCCTCTACGGTGATGGCATCCACGGGGACGTCCATC
>UMHZ01052543.1_pt1 | contig 9565 bp, 8 predicted proteins | sample 1965671 | NCBI WGS metagenome assembly UMHZ01 (sample SAMEA4836111, study PRJEB28245) | human gut metagenome | biome: gut microbiome; material: fecal sample | place: Denmark | collected 2008 | reverse complement strand
GGAACAATGAATCTCTTTTTTAGCTTTTTCATTTGTATCACTTTCTAAAATCAATGTCTATCTGTTCTATATGACTTTAATATTATAGCTCTACGATAAGAAAATGTCTATAAATTTGCGGACGGACATTTTGATGCACAGCCGGAAGTAGAGTGGAAAGGCGATTTTGTAGGTATTTTACATTCATTTATGGAATTTGAAAAAAGTATGGCAGTCACCATAAAGGGAATCCAGAATGTATCAAGGGAGGTTTCAAGTGCGGCAGAGCAGGTAGCTGCAAGCTCAAATGACCTTGCAGACGGTGCAGCCAATCAGGCTGCGGTTGTAGAGAAACTGACAGCGACAGTTGCGGGAGTTTCAGAACAGGTGGAGCAGAATTCAGAGAGTGCCAAGAAAATCATGCGCAATCCCCTGCTTCTGGGAAAAAATCAGTGGATGCAACAGAAAAAGATAAACAGGTCGTAACGGCGGCAAAGATGATCGGCGTAAAGAAAAACATCATTGTGGTGGCTGCCGGTCCGTTTCAGTTTGCAATGATTAATCCGGTCATAACCAGAAAATCTGGTGCTTTTGAGACAGAGGAAGGCTGTCTGTCATTGGATGGCGTTAGGTCATGTACAAGGTATGAAGAAATTGAGGTCGATCACTGTAATGGGATCGTGATATAAGAGTGAATCAGACAGGTAATTTTTTTGTAGAAAAACCCACAACATCTATAGTATAATACTTATAATAACGTTATAAGGAAAAGCGGCGCATAAAAAGGAGAAATACATGGCTACCATTATAGATGTTGCGAGGATGGCCGGCGTATCACAGGGAACGGCATCCAATGTATTGAACGGAAAAGGAAATGTCAGCAGTGAGAAGATAAAGGCGGTGGAAGAAGCTGCTAAAAAGCTTGGATATACGATCAATGAGCGGGCTAAGATGCTCAGGAAGGGAAGCGGCAATATTATCTGTGTGATCGTGCCTTCAATGGAACGCAGACATTACAGGGATTTTTATTACTGCCTGAAAAGTTATGCCGAAAAGAGAGGATACACAGCGGAACTTCTGATCACAAACGATAACAGACAAACAGAATACAGTATGATCCAATGGGCAAAGTCTGTAATGGCGATGGGGGTGGCGTCGATCACCTGTCTGGGAGAAAAGGAAGTCAAAGAGGCATATGCAGGATTTGAAAAGTTGTGCTTTGTGGAGCGGAAAGCGACCGATGATCTGGACTATATTGGATTTGATTATGAATCAGCGGGAGGGCAGATTGCAGAAACTGTCATATCAGCCAGATATCATAATGTTCTTGTGGTAACAGATTCTTTAAAATTTTCCAATGAAAATGAGTTCTGCAGAGGTCTCTACAAGATGCTTGCGCAGGAGAAAATAAAATTTTTCCATATCACGACAGACAGCAGGCGTGTATCCCATGCAATCATCAATACTCTTGTGCAGGAAAATGAATACGATGCAATCATAACGACGAATATCCGTTTTGCAGAAAAGATAAGAAATGTTGTTACAAACTTTTCAGCAGGCAATCAGACACCGATTTTTACATTGTCGCCGATCACTTCTCTCCCGGAAAAGGATTACCGCAAATATGAGTTAAACTATGGTCTGGTCGGGAAAATGGCTGCGGAAAAAATTATCGGAGATTCAAAGGAAAATGGGGCAGAGAAAGAACTGATCTGTGAGAATGATGGATTTCGTGAGTGGAATCAGATCACTTTAAACAAAACACCGGCGGATCATTTACGGATACTGACCCTTGACAGCCCGGAGACAATGATCCTGCAGGGACTGGCAAAACTGTATACAGAGGAGACAGGAACACAGATACAGTTTGATGTATTTTCTTATGATGATATTTATGAGCAGTTTATGAAAGCTGAAAATTCGGACTATTACGATATATTCCGAATGGATGTAACCTGGCTGCCATTGCTTTCAGAACGGATATTAGTCCCGCTTGACGATATGACGCCGGATATTGATGAAGTGTATAAAGAGTACATACCGGCATTGATAGATAAGTATTCCCGTGTGCATGGCAAGGCGTATGCGCTTCCGATCACACCGAGTACACAGCTTCTTTTTTATAGAAAGGATCTGTTTGAAAATACAGTTATTAAGAGACTGTACAGTGAGAAATATAAAGCGGAATTAAAAATTCCGAAGACATTTGAAGAATACAATAAAATTGCGGAGTTTTTTGCAACAAGTGACAGGCTGGAGGAACATTATTTTTCAAATCTGACACTTGGAAACCTGGGTGTCACAGCGACGGAATTTCTTACAAGGCTGTTCAGCCATAAAAATCATCTGTATGGAAAAGATGGAATGGTCGTGATCAATGATACAGCGGGCGTAAAGGCATTAGAAGAACTTCTGACTGCCAAGCAATATACAGATAAAAAGGTGGTCCACTGGTGGAAAACATCTGCAAAAGACTTTGCGGATGGCAAACTTGTAATGATGATCAATTTCAGTAATTATGCATCGGAAATCTTAGGAGCAGGCTCAAAAGTTGTTGGAAATATAGGAGTGGCAATGGTTCCTGGAAAAAATCCGATTTATGGAGGAGGAACAGTTGGAATTTCCAAAAACAGCCGCAGAAAAGAAGATGCATTTGCATTTATCAAATGGATCACAACAGAGCCGGCGGCGTCTGGCATGGCAGCACTTGGGAGCGTTTCTCCATGTGCGAAAACATATAATAAATACGATATCATAGATGTATTTCCCTGGCTGGAATTATCAAAAGACTGTTTCAGCAAATCACATACGAGGAGAATTCCTGCGGATTCAGACAAAGCATTTGATGAAATCAAGTTTTTGAATATTGTGGGAATGGCTGTGGAGAATGTACTGATGGGATTCTTGCCGGTAGAGGAATCTCTAAACCGTGCACAGAAACTGATTGATGAAGAAATTAACAAATAAAATACGGGAGCTGTAAAGCGAAAATGGAATCGGAAGGTGGAATCATATGTTGGATATGTTCCACCTTTTTTGTTTGTGATAATAGAATATCCGCAGAGTATGCATTCTATTATTTTATGTGTCAATAGTCATAGGAAAATTATAACGTTATAAAAATTACATGGATTTTACACAAACTTGATAGAAGTATTGCAAAAAACAAACTATGATATAAAATGCCGGCGGATATATGAGAAAAATACAAAAAAATAATAAAATACATGGGGATAATGGATAAAATGTATAATGACGAATAAAAAGCATGCAAAAACAAACATGTAAAAAGTACAATAAAATATCAAAAAATACAAAATAAATTGTTAAATTGGACAAAATAATATTGACACGTTTCAAAATATGAAGTATGATAACATTACAAAAACAAAAGAGAGGGAGGAATTTACAATGAAAAAAAGATTTTTATCAGTATTACTTGTATCAGCAATGGGGGTTGCAGCATTAGCAGGCTGTGGCGGTGGAAATACCAGCGCAGACAATGGCAGCACGGCAGCAGATCAGATGGGCGCAGCTGTGGAGGACAAGACCGATGCGGCAGATACCCAGAAAGAGGATACTTCATCTTCCAATGAAAAACTTGTTGTATACACGAACAGCGGAACCGAAGGTCGTGATGCATATCTGATCGAGAAAGCGAAAGAAGCCGGATTCGATATTGAGGTGGTAGCATTAGGAGCATCCGAGGTAACCGAGCGTATGATCGCAGAGAAAAATAATCCTCTTTGTGACGTTACATTTGGATTGAACAATATTGAGTACGAAAAATTAAAAGCAAACGGTTTGCTTCAGAAATGGGAACCGGACTGGGTGGACGGAGTAGATGCAGACCTCATCGATCCGGACGGATATTATTACCCGGTTACAACAACACCATTGGTATTAATGGGAAATGCGGACTATGACAATATGCCTTCTGACTGGACAGATCTGACGAAAGATGAATACAAAGGACTGTATCAGTTACATAATTTAGGCGGTGGAACAGCAAAGACGGTATTTGCAAGTATCATCAGCCGTTATCAGGATCCGGACGGAGATCTTGGCATTTCTGATGAGGGATGGGAGATCGCAGCAAAATTCTTAGGTAATGCACATAACATTGCAGATGGTGAAGACGCAGTCGGAAGTGTGATCAATGGTACCTATCCGATGGATGAGCACTGGGCATCCGGCGTTTTGACAGAGCAGAAAGACCGTGATTACAAATTCCAGATCATGACACCGGACATTGGAGAGCCATATGTGGTAGAATCTCTTGCAATTTCAGCAGGCACTAAGAAATATGATACCTGTGTAGCATTTTTAAACTGGCTTGGAAGTTCTGATGTTCAGCTTGACTGGTCTAATAATTATGGAACGATTCCATGTCAGAAAGAAGCATTAACCCAGGTTTCCGATGATATTAAAGAGTTAATGGAGACTTTGAAACCGCAGGATCTTGACTGGAGTTTCATTGCAGAAAATGTGGATGCATGGGTAGAGAAAGCAGAGCTTGAGTATGTACAGTAAATATAGAAGAAACTAAAAATACAGGAAGCTGACATTAAACAAAGTTAGGAGAACACCATGGTAAAGTTTGAAAATATTGAAATAAAGTATGGGGATTTTGTAGCGATTGAAAACTTGAATCTGGATATTAAAGAAGGTGAGTTCTTCACCTTCTTAGGACCAAGCGGTTGTGGAAAGACCACCTCACTGCGGGCGCTGGTTGGCTTTCTCTCACCGTCAAAAGGAAAAGTATATGTAGGAGACAAGGACGTTACAAATCTTCCGGTTGAAAAAAGAAACATTGGCATGGTGTTCCAAAGCTATGCGCTTTTCCCGACAATGTCAGTCTATGACAACATTGCGTTTGGAATGAAAGTAAAAAAAGCATCGAAGACAGAGATCGATCAGAAAGTACATGAAGTTGCAGCTAAGATCAAGATTACGGAATCACAGTTAAAGAAAAATGTGTCGGATCTGTCAGGTGGTCAGCAGCAGAGAGTAGCGCTTGCAAGAGCAATCGTTCTGGAGCCTAAGATTCTTTGCCTGGATGAGCCGCTATCCAATCTGGATGCAAAACTCCGCATTGATATGAGAATGGAATTAAAACGTCTCCAGAAAGAGCTGGGTATCACAACATTGTATGTTACGCATGACCAGGAAGAAGCGCTGACGCTTTCCGACCGGATCGCCGTATTTAACAATGGATATGTAGAACAGGTTGGAACGCCGTATGAGATCTATAATGAATCAAAAAGTGAGTTTGTCTGCGATTTTATCGGTGATATCAACCGCTTAAAGGGTGAACTTTTATCTGAGGTCAATACGCAGTCGGGTGCAAATTTAGATATAAACAAGACTGGATTTGTAAGAATTGAGAGATGTATCAGTGAAGAAAAAGCCGGTTATGTGAAACTCACAGGCAAAGTGGAAGAAGCTGAATTTAGTGGTGTGCTGACAAAGTATGTGCTGGAATGTCATGGACAGGAGCTTAAATATCTTGAAAAAAATGATGGACGCAGGCTGTATCAGGAAAACGAACAGATAGACCTCTATATCAACCCACAGGATATCATGCAGTTTTAGGAGGGATATTTTATGAATAAACTCAAGCAAAAAATTCAGGATGGAACAATCAATATTCCCGGCATTATTATTAAAATTGCATTAATCTGGTTTATCATTACATTTCTGGTATTCCCAAACTTAAATCTGCTTGCCAGGGTATTTGTAAAAGACGGACATTTCACATTGGAAGCAATTGACAAGATCATGAAATCAGCAAGGGCCATGAAGAGTTTAAAGAACAGCTTTGTTCTGGCAATCGCTTCTATTATTACCGTAAATATATCCGGTATTTTAGTTGTACTGTTTACAGAATACTTTGACATCAAAGGGGCAAAAATATTAAGTCTTGGATTTATGTCAACACTGATCTACAGCGGCGTTGTTTTGGTTACAGGATATAAGTTCGTTTACGGTTCAACAGGAATCGTGACAAAAGTGCTGACCAATATTTTTCCAGGTCTGGATCCGAACTGGTTTGTCGGATTTGGTGCTGTACTTTTTATTATGACATTCTCGGGAACATCAAATCATATGATGTTTTTGACAAATGCGATACGAGGGCTGGATTATCATACGATAGAGGCGGCGAAGAATATGGGGGCATCCCAGAGTACGATTTTATTTAAAATTGTGCTGCCGACAATGAAACCTACCATTTTTGCGATTACAGTGCTTACTTTTATCGCAGCATTAAGCACAATGTCAGGACCTTTGATCGTTGGTGGCCCGGATTTCCAGACAATCAACCCGATGATCAAGACGTTTGCCAATATGACGGGATCGAGAGATATCGCAGCGCTGCTGGCAATCATCCTTGGAATTGCAACGACGATTCTTCTTGCAATCATGCAGAAAATTGAAAAAAAAGGCAATTTTATATCGGTTTCAAAGACAAAAGCCAAAATGGAAAAACAAAAGATTGAAAATCCGGTCATGAATGTGATCGCACATATTGTAGCTTATGTGATGTTTATCATTTACATGCTGCCGATCATCAACGTACTTGTATTTTCATTTACCGATGGATTGACGATCAAGACAGGTGTGATCAGAAAAGATTCTTTTACACTGGAGAATTACAAAAAACTGTTCCATTCAGCCACTGCATATAAGCCGTATCTGGTAAGTATTGTGTATTCTCTGCTGGCGGCACTGGTTGTAGCTGTGATCTGTATTGTGGTTGCCCGTATTGTGACAAAAGCAAAACATAAATATGACAAGTTGTTTGAACCGTTTATTCTGATCCCATGGCTGCTGCCATCAACCATGATCGCACTTGGTTTGATGCTGACCTACGATGAGCCAAGAATGCTCCTGGCAGATAAGGTATTGGTTGCTACACCGATCATCCTGCTGTTTGCATACATTATTATTAAAATTCCGTTTTCATACCGAATGATCCGCGCCGGATTTGTCGGACTTGATGGAAATATGGAAGAGGCAGCACAGGTTATGGGCGCAAAACCGCTCTATACAATGAGGAAAGTCATTCTTCCGATTATTATGCCAATCGTATTATCTGTCATCGTATTGAACTTTAACGGACTTTTATCAGAATATGACTTATCCGTATTTTTATATCATCCATCCTATCAGCCGCTTGGAATCGTGATCAAGCTGGCAACGGATGAGACAGCGACCATAGATGCACAGGCAATGTCATTTGTTTATACGGTAGTGCTTATGATCATTTCTACGATTGCACTTTGGCTTGGCAGATATGACGGACTTGGAAAGATAAAATCTTTTTTTACAAAAAAGAAAAACGGGGGTAAAAATTAAATGGAATCGATCATTGAATTAAGAAAAAAAACAGGTGTTCTGGTTGCCGCCCACAGAGGAACCAGTGGGGGAAATATTCCGCCAAACTCGATTGCGGCTTTTGATATTGCACTCAAGGAGGGCGCAGACATTTTAGAGATGGATCTGTTTCAAAGTATCGATGGCGAATTGTTTGTATTCCACACAGGAATGGAACCGAGCCATCTTGACAGACATATCAGGATTGAACGGTATACAGCCGGTGAGATCAGACAGATGAGACTCTGTAACGGCGATCTGCAGCAGACATTTCTGCCGGTAAATTCATTTGATGATGTGTTAGAGCATTTGAAGGGAAAATGTAAACTGAATCTTGACAGAAGCATCAATATTATTGAACCGGTTATGAAAGCAGTAAAGAAACATGGAATGGAAGATCAGATTTTAATGAAGAGTGATCCTTCTGACCAATCTTTGAAATTAATTGAAGCTTATGCACCAACGATCGATTATATGCCAATTTTCATGGAAGAGGATCTTGCCTCTGATAAAATTGAAAAAATGAACATCAATTATATAGGGGCAGAGATTGTGTTTGAAAAAGAAACATCTCCGGTGATCCAGGAATCTTATCTGGAAATGCAGAAGAAAAAGGGGCGGATTCTCTGGGGCAATGCGATTTTATATTCCAGCCGGGTTCCACTGGCAGCAGGGCATAGCGATGACGTTTCGCTGACCGATGATCCTGCGAAAGGATGGGGATGGCTTGCAGATAAAGGATTTGACATTATCCAGACAGACTGGACAAAGCATTGTGTGGATTACCTGAAAGAAAATAATTATCGGAAGTGATGCGTATGGATTTAAATTTTTTGGGATGTGGTTCGGCATTTAATCCGTTGTACGGGAATACAAGTGCCTATTTTACAAACAAGGATCAGCTATATGTGATCGATGGCGGGGAGAGTGTATTTTTGAAATTGTATCAGAAAGAACTCTTAAAGAAATACGCCGGTATCACAATTATGGTAACACATATGCATGCAGATCACGTGGGAAGTCTTCCGTCTATCATTTCCTATTGTTATTATGTACTTGGGAAAAAAGTGACGGTCATCTATCCGGAAAAGTCTTTGTGGATTCTGCTTGGATTGATGGGAATCGACCCGGATATCTATATTCCTGTGGAGAGCAGTCTGTTTACCGCAGAGGGACTGAAGGTTTGGGCTGTTTCTGTGAAACATGCGGATGATATTTCCTGCTTTGGTTATATCATTGAATTTGCAGGAGAGAAGATTTACTACAGTGGAGATTCGTATGAGATTCCCAAAGATGTATTAAACAGATTTTATAAAAGGGAAATATCAACGATCTATCAGGATACAACAGAATTTACATCGGATCACAGGTCACATTGCCCATTAGAGGAGCTGGAGGAATGTATACCGGCGGATTTAAGAAGGAATGTTTTTTGCATGCATTTTACTACAGATTTTACGGAAAAATTAAAGAAAAAAGGATTCGGTTATATTCAAAGTAATTGCAGGTGAGAATGGGGAGAAGAGCAATTTGAAAGATAATTTTAAATTGCTCTTTTTCTTTATCCTAAGATGCACAAAAAGATTCGTTGGAGATAAAATAGTGGGAAGGTGAAATCATGTGGAGAGCTTTTATTGACGCAATGGCAGAATGGAACAGCGTAGCGATTTGCGGACGCCTTGCGCTGGCAATCCTAACGGGAACTGTGATAGGAATTGACCGTGGGTTAAAACGGCGCGGAGCCGGGATCAAGACACATGCATTAGTGTGCCTTGGATCCGCTTTGGTAATGCTGACCAGTGAATATATGTCGATGAATTTTGACCAGAAAGCCGATCTTGCACGGCTCGGTGCACAGGTGATCAGTGGGGTAGGATTCCTGGGGGTAGGCACAATATTGGTAACGGAGAAACAAAGAGTCCGGGGGCTTACCACAGCAGCAGGACTTTGGGCATGTGCCTGTGTGGGTCTGGCAATCGGAATCGGATTTGTGGAAGGTGCAGTCTATACGCTGGTATTCATTGTTGTTGTATTGCGCCTTCTGAATAAAATCGACATTTTTTTACAGAAACATGCGAAAGTATTTGACCTTTATCTTGAACTGGAAAATGGAAAGAGCATTGGATTGTTTTTGCAGGAGATGCGAAGCCGGAATGTGAAAACAGAGACGGTTGAAACAATCAAAAATAAACTGCCGGGTAAATTTTCC
>UMHZ01054412.1_pt1 | contig 9581 bp, 9 predicted proteins | sample 1965671 | NCBI WGS metagenome assembly UMHZ01 (sample SAMEA4836111, study PRJEB28245) | human gut metagenome | biome: gut microbiome; material: fecal sample | place: Denmark | collected 2008 | reverse complement strand
CATAAAATATGGAACCACATATTGTTTCTTTCCGGTTTTTTTATTTGCCTTTTCAAAGTCTGCTAAAAATTTCTGATAAACCTGATGTTCCGGTTTTCCCATATAAGACAGCACACGGTCTGAAACATGCTCCGGAGCAACACGAAGCTGTCCACTTACATGATACTTCGCCAGTTCTTCTAAAAAGCGCCTGTCTTTGTCTGCTTCCACATAATCAAACCGAATTCCGGAACGAATGAATACTTTTTTTACATTTGGAATCTTTCTGAGTTTTTCCAATAATTCCAGATAATCTTTATGGTCTGCTTTTAAATTTTTACAAAGTTTTGGAAACAGGCACTGACGGTTCGTGCAGACTCCTTTTTTCAGCTGCTTTTCACAGGCTGGTTGTCTGAAATCTGCGGTTGGACCTCCTACATCATGAATATATCCCTTAAAATCAGATTCCTTTGTATATTCCACTGCTTCTTTTAAAATAGATTCATGACTTCTTGTCTGAACAATTCTTCCCTGATGAAATGCAAGTGCACAGAAATTACAGCCCCCAAAACAGCCTCTGTTACTTGTAATACTGAATTTAATCTCTTCAATCGCCGGAATCTTCCCGAGTTTTTCATACATCGGATGATAGGTCCTCATATACGGTAAATCGTAAACCTCATCCATTTCTTTTTGGGATAACGGCTTTGAGGGAGGATTCTGTACCACATACCCACGATTTCCGTAGGACTCTGCCAATACTTTTCCTGAAAATGCTTCCATATTTTCATACTGAACCTGAAAACTCTCTGCATATTTTTTCTTATCTGCACACATTTCTTCATAAGAAGGAAGGATGATTCCACCCGCAGGTGCTTCTTTTGTATGATACACCGTTCCTGCAATATGATGCAGAGTGGAAATATCTTCTCCACGATTGAGTGCCTCTGCAATTTCTAAGATACTGCGTTCTCCCATTCCATAAGAAATCAAATCTGCTCCTGAATCTAATAATACAGAACGTTTTAAAGAATCTGACCAGTAATCATAATGTGCCAGTCTTCTAAGAGAAGCCTCGATTCCACCAATAATAATCGGGGTATGCTTATAAGTCTGACGGATTAAATTCCCATACACAATTACTGCACGGTCCGGTCGAAGACCCATTTTCCCTCCTGGAGAATACGAGTCTTCCCTTCTGTGCTTTTTGGAAACGGTATAATGATTTACCATCGAATCCATATTTCCGGCAGAGACTAAAAATCCCAGCCTTGGTTCTCCAAATACGCAGACACTTTCTTTTTTCTTCCAGTCCGGCTGTGCAATAATTCCCACGCTGTATCCATAATGTTCTAAAAGTCTTGTAATAATTGCCATCCCAAAAGACGGATGGTCCACATAGGCATCTCCACAGACATATACAAAATCTGGCTGACTAATTCCACGATTTTGCATTTCTTTCATCGTAACCGGTAAAAACTGCATCATTTTAACACCTCAAATGTCTGATTTAAAACCTCATCGTAATCTTTTATGTAATAATCCGCAAGCTTTTTCTTTTGTTCCATTTGTTCTTTACTGTAACTGTCCTCAACGGCACATACCTTCATGCCTGCATTCTTTCCAGCTAAGATTCCCATTGGAACATCTTCAAATACCAGACAGTTTTCAGGACTTACATTTAAGGCTTTTGCTGCTGCAAGATAAACATCCGGTGCCGGTTTGCTTGCTGACACATCACAGCAGGTTATCATTTTGGTAAAATAATTATCAATTTCATGTGCCTTTAACACCATTTTAATCAATTCAATACTGTTGCTTGAACAAATCGCAGACGGGATCTGCTGTTCTTTTAAATATTCTAAAAATTCTTTTACTCCATCCTTTAACGGAACTTCATTACAGTACTTTTCAGTTGCCATGGAAATCCAGGCTGCCTTTATTTCTTCCAGGGAATCTTCAATTCCAAATCGCTTTTTAAAAAACACTGCGGTTTCTGTAAATCCCATTCCCTCTAATTCCTGCTGGAATGAATCAATCTCATCTGAGGAAAGAACAAGTCCTTTTTTCTCAAAATACTCTTCATCTACGGATTTCCAAATCCACATGGAGTCAACCAACGTTCCATCTAAATCAAACAATACTGCTTTTATGTTTTTAAGCATTCGTTTTCAACCTCTCTATTTCTTCTTGTGTAAGCGGACGATACTGTCCTGTTTCTAATGCTTTATCTAATGTTAAACTTCCCATCGACATTCGTTTTAAAAATACCACTTCATTTTCTGCTGACTGAAACATCCGTTTTACCTGATGAAACTTTCCTTCATGAATTGTAAGCAGACAGTTTTTTCTATCTTCGGAACAAATTTCAAGTTTTGCCGGCAAAGTCAATGCTTCCTCTCCAATATCAATTCCGTTTTCAAGCGCCGCTTCATACTCCTGCTTTAACGGTTCTCTTAACTTCACAAAATAAGTCTTATCCACATGTTTCTTTGGAGAGAGCAAACGATGAGCCAGTTCTCCATCATTTGTAATCAGCAGTAATCCTTCTGTGTCTTTGTCCAGACGACCTACCGGAAATAAATCCTTTCGTTTTTTGGAATCGATACAATCCAAAACCGTTTTTTCCTTCTTATCTTTTGTCGCAGAAACCACTCCTCCAGCTTTATTAAGCATATAATACTCAAATTCCTGATAGACCACCGGTTTCTGATTTACTAAAACTTCGTCTGTTTCACTGTTAATTTTTTGTTCTGGTTTTTTGATTTTTTCTCCATTTAAAGTTACCTGACCGGACTTTAAGATTTTTTTTACCTCACTTCGAGTTCCAATTCCCATATCCGCCAGATATTTATCAATTCGTATTTGTGCCATCTACTGCCATCTCCATCCGGCATAGTATTTATTTTTTAAAATGCCATTGCTTAACTTTCCAAATCCGAGTGGATACCGTTCCACGCAGACTAACTGCCAGCCTTTTTTATTGTTGCAGGGAAGGTCTGAGACGTCTAAAGTCTCTCCTTTTAAGTATTTCACACAACGCACATCTGTACTGTCAATTGAAATACAAGATGCAAAATGTTCCGGTTTTAAAGCCATTGCCAATGCCTGCGAAGGCTCAAAGCGGTTCTTTTTTACTTCTCCTAACAACAATCCGGTCCGCAGGTAACGCAATTTTGGCATCTTCACTGCATTTGGCAGCAGATACAATCGTTCTTTTTCCAACTTCAGACAACTTCTGTCAATCGGAAACTTTAATAATGAAAAAAATTCTTCTACGCAATTTGGGAGTTTTAATTCTTTTCCCATTTGCAGTTTTTGTTTCTGTGTGTTGTCTTGTTCTGTAGATTTTTTTTCAAGCAATGCCAAAAAATGCCCTTCTCCAGACATTTTATGCGGAAAAATACGCACACATTCTGATAATCCAAATCCTTTTGAAAATCCCTCATAAGGAGCAATAGAAATCAGATGCATGTCTGTATTTTGTTCCAACAGCCATTGTATCACCTCTTCATCTTCTTTTTTAGAAAACGTACAGGTCGAATAAAGGAGTTTCCCTCCCGGCTTTAACATACGGCTTCCATACAGAATAAGCTGTTTCTGAATTGGAACGTATTCTTCCGGACCTCGTTTTTCCCAGTATTCTATCATTTTGGGTTCTCTATGGAACATTCCCTCTCCGGAACAAGGAGCATCAATTAAAACTTTATCAAAAAATTCCGGGAAATTTTGACAAAGTTTTGCCGGTTCTTCACTTGTTACATAAAGATTGGCTATTCCTGCCAGTTCCAGATTTTTTAAAAGTGCTTTCGCTCTGCTGTTGCTGATATCATTTGCAACTAACATGCCTTTTCCTTTTAAACGGCTTCCAAGCTCTGTTGCTTTTCCTCCAGGTGCAGCGCACAAATCCAGTACAAAATCTCCCGGTTCTACCTTTAGCCTGTTTGCCGGTGTCATCGCACTCGGCTCTTGTAAATAATAAAGCCCTGCAAAATAATAAGGATGTCTGGAAGCTCTGAAATCATCTAAAAGAAAGTATCCATTTTCTATCCATGGAACCTCTTTCGCAGAAAAAGGAGCGATTTTTTCCCACTCCTCCTTGCTGATTTTTCCTGTATTAATTCGATATCCCTGCTGTATCGGAAGACCGAGGCTTTCTTTATAAGCCTCATATTCTTCCTGCAACAGGTCTTTCATTTCATTTTCATATTTCTCTGGTAGTCTCATAAGTTTTCCTTTGCTGTTACAAGATTTCCTCTGTCGCAACCGCCTGCGCACGGTATCCCTCTGCAATTACATCTAACTCTTGATGAAAACGCTCTAAGCGTGCTAAATCTTTTGATTCATAAATGCGGTAAAATTCATCCTGAATTTTTGCCACTTCTCTGTTATTTGAATAATGATACAGATTCTCAATATTATTTAAAATTTCTTTTACAATATTGGACTGGTGAACCATAGAGTTCTGTGCATCCATCACTTCATTACGAACGGATGACATCTCCTCGTCAAGAGTTAAAACTGACTGTGCCGCATTGTTTAACCGTGTTCTTACATGAGGCGGCATATTTCCTTTATATTTATACTGCAGCGAATGTTCAATCGTTGCCCAAAAATTCATTGCAAGCGTACGAATTTGAATTTCCGCTTTTATTTCTCTTGGTCCTTCTAAAGTCTCTACATGATAAGCAATAATCATATGATAACTTCGATAACCGCTTTCTTTCATATGCGTAATATAGTCTTTTATCTCCAGTACCCTCATATCCTGACGTTCCTGAATAATATCCGCCACTTTTTCAATATCTTCAGAAAACTGGCAGATAATGCGGATTCCAGCGATATCTTCTACTTTTTCTTCCAGTTCTTCCCATGAAATATTTTTTCTCTGCATTTTCTCAAGAATACTATTGATTGATTTTACTCGTCCGCTGACCTGTTCAATCGGTGAATAAAGTTCCTTTTCCCTGTGTTCCTTTTTAAGATATTTGAACTTGATTACCATTTCTTTCACGGCAAGCTCATAAGGAAGCAAAAGCTCATGCCATAAACGTATTTCCATAAATCATTACTCCTTGTCATTGCGCTTTGGAATCATCAACAGACTTTCTGCGCTTTTTTTCTAATCTGTTTTTTACGCATATGTGTTTTAAGTATATCATATTTCTTACATCCATACCAGAAAGAAATCATAAAATCCCTTATCCGTTCAAGTTGACTTCGTATTGTTCACACTTATCATTCTATGAACGGAAAAGGGATTTTATTCCAGTTACTTTTTAATTCTCTTTAATACTTCTACTAAATATTCATATACTCTTTTAGTGGATGAAATAGAAAGGCGTTCTTCCGAAGTATGAATATCTTTCATATCCGGTCCGATAGAAACACAGTCCAGTCCCTTTATTTTTTCATAAAACAGACCACATTCCAATCCTGCATGAATCACTTCAACCACTGGTTCTTTTTGATACATTTCTTTATAAACTTTGGTCATCAGAGGACGAAGTACAGAATCTTTTTTATACTCCCATGCCGGATAGTTTCCGTCTTCATCATATTCTCCACCGAGAAATTCTGTCAGATAACGAATCTGGTCTGCAAGTGCTCTCTTTTCTGAACCAACAGAACTTCTCACACTTGTCTCACAGATAAAGGTTGATGGCATCAAGCGCACAATTCCTACATTACAGGAGGTCTCTACCAGTCCTTCTATAAATCCACACATCTTGCGGATTCCATTTGGATAATGAATCAGGAAAAATAATACTTTCTCCTGACTTGCCGGATGAAGTACCTGTTTTATACTCTCCTCCTGTACTTCAACATGAACCTGGATATTTTCATCACTGCCTGTGTATTCTTTTTGAATGGTAGAAGTAAATACTTTTGCCATCTGTTCTAATCGACCGGCATCTTCTGCTGAAACTAATACTTCTGCATCTGCCTGTCGTGGAATTGCATTATTTTTCTGCCCGCCTTTCATATCATATAAAAACAAGTCTAATTCACTTCCACACTCATGCAAAAATCTTGCCAGAAGAAGTATCGCATTGGAGCGGTTTTTATTAATCTCTGAGCCGGAATGACCGCCAAGCAGTCCATCCACTGTAATTTTACAAGAAAGCCCTGTACCTTCCACACGTTTTACCGGAAGCTCACTGTAACTCCTAAGTCCTCCAGCGCATCCACTCCATAAATATCCTTCTGCCTCAGAATCCAGATTGATTAGATATTTTCCCTTTAATACAGAGGTATCAAATCCTTCTGCACCTAACAGACCAATCTCTTCATCTACCGTAAACACTGCCTCAATCGCAGGATGTGCAAGTGTCTCATCTTCTAAAACCGCCAGTTCATAAGCAACTGCAATTCCATCATCTCCGCCAAGCGTTGTATCTTTTGCATAGATTTCATCTCCCTCAACGCACAGCTTTAAACCGTCTTTTTCAAAATCATGCTGACTCGTGGCTGTTTTTTCACACACCATATCTACATGTCCCTGTAAAATTACCGTTGGTGACTCTTCATATCCTTTGGATGCCTCTTTAAAAATTACAACATTTCCCATTTCATCCTGAATAAAACGAAGTTCTTTTTTCTTTGCAAACTCAACAAGGTAATCACTGATTTGTTTTGTATTTCCTGAACCATGCGGAATATTACAGATTTCTTCAAAATAGTAAAACACTCTTTCTGGTTTTAAATTTTCTAATACTGCCATTTTCTGCCTCCATATCCAAGGTAATCTGCAGTGCAGACACACTTTTTATTCTTTCTTATTGTGTCACATCTTTTTCTAAATGGCAAGGACATATTCTTTTCACCCGTTCCATATATTATGATGTGAATGTGAATTTGAATCAGAAATCGGAGAACCTATTTATGAAACGTCTGTTTTTTTCTTGCTTTTGTCTTTTTTGTTTTCTCTTTTCCTTGTTATTTCCACAGATTTGTATTTCTTCGGCTCTTTTGGGCATCCGGCTTTGGTTTTCTACACTTTTGCCCTCTTTATTTCCTGCAATGGTATTATCCTCCATTTTAGTTTCCTCCGGTCTGCTTGAACCGCTTCTCGTATCTTTCAAAAAGTTCTGGCATTCTGTTTTTTCTCTTACCCCCTTTGGTGCTTCTGCATTTTTATTTGGAATTTTATGCGGTTTTCCAATGGGGGCAAAAACCACAGCAGATTTATACCAATCTAATAAAATTTCCAAACAGGAAGCCTGCTATCTTTTGACGTTTTCCGCTTTTCCAAGCCCTTCTTTTCTGACCGGATATTTATCATTTTCTATTTTAGAAAATCAGATTCCCAATCATCTGCTTTTTTTCATCTTTTTTCTGTCTGCGTTTCTCACCAGTCTTTTTTTTCGCCGAATTTATTCTATTTCCCAGCAATCTGCATTTATCCAAACACAAAAAGAGACATCCTCTCCTCCCTTTGCGGAGCTTTTGGATATCTCTATTACGAATAGCCTTTTCTCTATTACCAAGCTTGGTGGATACATTATTCTGTTTTCTGTTTTTCAAGGAATCGTTCAATTCCTGCTGTCTTCTTCGTCTTTCTTTTCAGTCATGCTTTGTGGTCTAACAGAATTTTCCACCGGACTTAACTCTTTAAAAAGCACTGCTCTGCCATTTTCCTTAAAGCTTCCTCTGACAATAGGAATTTCCAGCTTTGGAGGTCTTTGCGTACTTGCTCAGACATCCTGCGTACTTTCAGGCACAGATCTCCCTCTCTTTCCTTATCTAATCGGAAGAATCGTTTGTACCCTCATTGCCTCAGGACTTACTTTTTTATTCGTCATCCTCTTCTAACTCGTCGTCTAAATCATCCATATCGAGATTTTCTTCCGGCTCTTCTTCTGTCTGTTTCGGAATCGGATTATTTAACTGAGGTGCAAGTTCACTTCTGTTTTCGCTCACTACATCTGCTGCGCTCTGAAGAGACTGTGCAAATGCATTATAAGTCTGCGCAAGCTCATTATATCTTGCATTTGCATTTTCCATCGTTCCATGAATCAGCTGTTCTAAGTTTGCCATCATCTCATCGGTATAAGAAATTGCACTTAAACGTAAATTATTTGCATCTGCTGTTGCAGAGTCAATAATTGCCTGTGCCTGCTGATTTGCACTATTTACAATTTCATTTGCCTGTGCATAAGCCTGCTGCATTACTTCAGACTCTTTTACCATATCCTGAACTTGTGTTTTTGTTTCTGCAATAACTGCATCTGCTTTTGCCTGTGCATCTGCTAAAATCGCATCTTTATTGCTGATGATTTTCTGATATCTCTTGATTTCATCTGGTGTCTTCATACGAAGTTCACGAAGCAGTTCTTCTAATTCTTCTTTATTTACAACAATTTTTGTTGTTGAAAGCGGCTGGTATTTACAACTTTCTACGTATTCTTCGATTTCTTCAATAATCTGCTCAATTCTGCTACTCATAATTACACTCCTTATTGTATTTTATTACCCTTTTGTGCAAATTTTTCTCTCACTTTTTCTACTACATACTCCGGAGCAAATTTTGATATATCAGCACCAAAATATGCTGCTTCTTTTACCGTAGTAGAACTTAAATACGCATACTCCAGACTTGTTGTCAAAAACATGGTGTCCACATCTTTCGCCAACACACGGTTTGTCTGTGCCATCTGAAGCTCATATTCAAAATCTGTAATTGCCCGCAGTCCACGGATAATTACTTTTGCATCACAGTTTCGGGCAAAATTCACCGAAAGACCACTAAAGGTCTCAATTTTTACATTCGGGATATCTGCCGTCACTTCTTTTAATATATTAACACGTTCTTCCACAGAAAACAACGGACTTTTTTGAGAATTATGTAAAACTCCGACGATAACTTCGTCAAAAAGTTCCGATGCACGTCGAATGACATCTAAATGTCCAAAAGTTACCGGGTCAAAACTGCCCGGATAAATTGCTCTTACCATTTTTTATTTTTATTCCTTCCTTAAGAATACATGCCTGTTTGTTTTATATTTTTTATTTTTTACAATTTCAAACCCGTATTCTTCCACATAATCAAATGTTGTCTCTAACGATGCTTCCACTACAATTAACGTATCTTTTGTTACATAAGAAGCATTTCTTAGCACTGCAAGCACCTCTTTTTCCAGTTCTTTATTATATGGCGGGTCCATAAAAATACAGTCAAACGGTTCTGTTCCTTCTAACATGGAAAGAGCAGTAAACACATCCTGGTTCATAACTTCCGCCTTATCTTTTAGACGGGTAAATTTCAGATTTTCCAGAATACAGTTTGCTGCTTTCTTATTTTTTTCTATTAAGACACAAGAAACTGCCCCTCTGCTTAAAGCTTCAATTCCAATGGCTCCACTTCCCGAAAATAAATCGAGAAACCGACAGTCACAGATATAGGACTGAAGCATATTAAATAATGTTTCTTTAATCCTGTCTGTGGTCGGTCTTGTCTCCATTCCTGAAACTGTCTTGAGGGGCATTCCCTTTGCACTTCCTGCAATTACTCTCATATTCAGCTTAAATCCTCTTCTCTACTTGTTTAGGCGCCAGTCTAAATCCCCATGGTCTAACCCGAGAATTAAAGATTCCGCTGT
>UMHZ01004842.1_pt1 | contig 9661 bp, 6 predicted proteins | sample 1965671 | NCBI WGS metagenome assembly UMHZ01 (sample SAMEA4836111, study PRJEB28245) | human gut metagenome | biome: gut microbiome; material: fecal sample | place: Denmark | collected 2008 | reverse complement strand
TTCCCGACCATTGAAAAAACCGCTTCGTTCTATGCCCCATAAAAGTTGTCTTACTTTTCACGGCTTTAATAAGAAAAGCTATAGATTTATCAATAAAAACGCCCTGAATGTGCAAAAGCAAAATCACAAAACTTGATGTTTTTTACTTTTGCCCTTTCAGGGCGTAGTGTATGTAAATACATGATTTATATAGGCAGCTACATTTTTTATATATTCATTGCTTTTGCTCATAATCATTCAATAAAGATTACGTGCAAAAATAGTGATTATATCCTGAATATCAACAATAAAAACTCACGCTAAACATATTATTCTAAGCAATTCAAGATACATTGTTCAACGCTTTTCCCTCTTTCACTACCCTCAGGAACTTCATCACGTTTTTGACGAAGTAGCACATTCCCGTCCAGCATCTTGCCGTCTCTGGAAGCTTTGCTCTTATGTCATTGGCCCGATAGATTCTCTTGCCTGTACCGAATGAGCATTCTATCTCGTTTCGCTCTCCGATGGCCTTTGCCATTCTTGATTTCATTTCCCTGGAAGGCGGGGGCTTCGGCAGTCGCCCAAGTGGTTTGCAGTACGATTGGATTTCCAGATTCTCGAGTATTCCCGGTTAAGCCTGTTCTGGTAAATCTTATCCGCAAGAATGGTTGCCGGAAGACGACCGAAGCGTTCTTTGAAAAGTTGGGCAGCTTACTTCCTATGGCATATTTCAGAAACCTCACTACTTTGGTTCTTGACCCCACCAAAGCATTATATAATTGAATTTTTTTCCATCAGGTGTAATGTTAAACCAGATATTCTTCTTTATTTCAACCTCTATCTTACGATATACCGATATAGGGATAGTGGCATACGGGTTGAAATTCGTAAAAATAAATTCCACATCTGCTATTTTCCCAGTATCAGGATCTATATACATTGTTATTATAAGTTCCTTTCCCTTTACACGCTGCTTTTCGTCAGAGGAGAATGCATTGTTCACTATTGAGCGACATTTCGGTTTTGTCCATGTTTCTTCCTCAAATTTGTTTAAAAACTCCTCTTCTCTACTTATTTTCTCTCCTGTATGTCTGTTTATTAGCTTGGCATAAATGTACTTGCTATCCTTATTATAAAGATTTACAAGCCCTGCTCCTTCTGTCACGTCACATTGGTAAGTATACCCTTCTTCATAAAAAGTCTTGTCTTGCCTGTAGTAATTTGTCTGGGCTGAAAGATCAACCATAAACAGGCTGATAAATAGTAATAAAAAAATTGTTCTCATACTCAGCAATCTATAGTTAAAGTTTGAATATTTGAAAAATTAGTTACGATATTACGGTTGGCATCATATTGATAATTTTCATAGCCTTTAGTTGAATGGAAGATAGGAATAAGCCTATGATTTATATAGGTATCAAACAAGTCTATGTCAGCATTCTCATTCAAGTTCCCTTTACTGTCTATGTAGTCGGTTATTACCTTTATTTCTCTTAAACGTTCAGTGCTTTTATATTCCTTTTCCCATTTACTTCCTTCATATTCAGGTAGCGAACTCAGATAAAGATACTGTGCATAATGCGCCTCTATCTCCTGATTCAATAATGAACCTATATATGACGACTGTGTCTCCTGATATGCCTGGTAAGCGTGCCACATCTCGTGGAAAAGAACATTGCTTTCTACGGAATTCATTCCAATAGTGATACCTGAAGTCTGACCGTCAAAGTGGAATCCGCCACCGCCACCTTCGGAAAATTGTATGCTCAACGTTGCCCCATTAAGGGCGGTATACAGCCCGGTAACCAAGGCATTTCCCATACAGTTTTTCATTATTTTGTTAAGCATATTGTTTATAATCTGCCAGTTCGTAGCCGTCATATTTGAATTTCTAAACAAGTCTTTGGCGTTTATTATTTTCTCATCTTCATCTTCATCAATATCGCCGATATTTCCACCACTATCCTGACACTCACCGTTGCAGTTTGTATCACCACAATATCCGCAACCGGAAGAAATATCATCACACTCACAAGGATCCATTCCACACCATGGACAATACATGTCGCATACGCAAGGATCCATTCCACACCAAAAACAGGAACTGTACCCACATTGGTCACAATTGCCGCATTGACATTCATCCACTATCACAAGACATTCACATGCATCCTGACCGCAAAACATGCACCCCGGTATTTCAATTTCCTCTTCGCCAAATGAACGGCTGGCTGAGAGTTTGAATTTAGGAATACGTATACCGTTTAACAAAGCCTTTGCAGCAGATATTCGAGATTCAGCAGTCTTTTTACCTGAAGGCAGAAAAACATTGGAAACAAGAATACCGTCATGATATTTGCCCACTGCCATAATTTTCGACGTAAATACATGCGTATAAACAGCCAGTCCGCTGTAACCGTTCTTTTCTCCGGTATGGTGAAAGTTGTTTGATATGTTACCTTTATGCGAACGATAATAATCTTTGTCAGGGATGAGCGTCAAAAGATACTGGGTCATCTCTTCTGTATGTCTGCCCTTCATGACTATCAGCTTTTGGCTGACATCTACAATATAGGCATGCGGCTTGCCATTCTTGAAATCACAACGTATGGCTTTATACCTATACTCAGGTGATATAGGGACTTCCACACTGCCGACATGATTATTGCTACCTACAAAGGATTTTTCCCACAGTGGAGTAAAATTGCCGGGAGAAAGCCTGCCGCTATCATTGGTCGTTGAAGCACTCCTGCTGTATGATGATGTATAATTGCTTTCAAAGAAAGACTTTGCCTCACGGACACTTAAATAAGACTGTTCAGAGGTGTCAGGATGTACTATAACATCATCAACACAAGATATGTACAGGAATAACCCCAAAAAAAGGAACAATGAACTATAATAAATGTTTTTATTCTTTCTATACATGATTTCTTACTGTTTTATATTAAAGTTATCAATATATTACCACCATACCTGTTTACCGTTTTCGTAGGTAAAAGGACGCTCCTCACGCCCTTTTGTGAGATTGTGAATCCATAAAAGGGCATTACGTGGAACCTTTTCATAAGTTATTGTATGTCCATCAGCTTTCTGTTTCCCGAGACTTTTCCATCTCCTATCCCAATAAAACATCTCGTAAACATCACCTGGCGAAATCTCATTGTCGTCAGTGCGGGGACAGAAGAACAATTCCCTTAAAAGCATAGGCTTTCCAAAATCAAGACCAAACCATGTATCGTCAAGTCCGGCAATATCAAAGAATGAAAGCACATTGCCATCACATATATTGATAAGTTCCTTATCATCCCGCAAAACAAAATCCGCAACCGGTTTTCCTGGAATAACATTGCCGGTTTCATCCTTGCATCCCATTTCGCCTATGGAAATTCCACCTCTGCGTTTGTAAAAGCGCACATATCTGTACCGGGAATTTTCAGGCAGAATGATTTCTTGTAAACGACTTGAAGGTGTCTCATTCACAAAAAACAAAACTTCCGAGTCGGAGAAATCAGGTTTGTTGGAAAACTCAAAATAACCTCCTTTCATTTTCCTTGCAAACTCAATAATCCTTTTTTTACGTGGAAACTTACGTTCAACAACTACATTTTCAACCATGGTTGTATCAGGAATCAAACTACGTTTTTCTCCTGTTTCAAGTAAGATGAAAGGATAGTCCAACGGCAACATGTCTTCTGTATCTGTATAACACACAGGTATAAACAAGCATCCTTCACCGTAACCTTCGCCTTTGGTTGACGGAGAGTCATGCGATGTGTATCCTGTACCAACATTACGGAAAGAGGCATTTCCTCCTTTATATTCCGCCCATGCCACAGGACGCCAACCAACCGGCGAGAAAACAGCTAAATAAACTATATGTGAACGAGGAGTATTCATGACAGGGCTTATCATGATATCAGTCAAAGGAATATCATAATCACCTGTCACATCCTTTATATTATGTCCGGCGAACAATGGCGGAATATACTCCACGTCCTTATACTTATATAAGGCTATATTCCTCTGTATCTCGAACTCCTTCCGATAGACTTTAGGAACCTTGCCAGAAAGATGCAAGCCGTTATTCAAATCGTCTTTATTATTAAATCCCAGGCACGAGCCATCCGGCATAAGCAATGCATTGAAAGAGTGACCGTTATTGTTATCCCCCCAATAAGGAACAAAATCCAAAGAGACGGGAATGCCCAACGCCCGCATTACCATTGCCGTGTAAACCGCATAATCACTGCATGTGCCACGTCTGTAATGTACATTTACAGAATAAGGCTGCAATGGTTCTCCCCAAAACAGATTGTTTGTCTGGTAATCCAGATTATTGTAAATATATGTACAAGCAGCTATTATTCCGGAATCTTTACAAGATTCCAAATAATGGCTGTTACGCTCATACGCATCTTTACGCCATCCGTATTCAAGAGGCTCGTCCGCTATACGATATGGAAGAACATATTTCTCAAACAGTTCTTTGGAATATAATGACCTCCATGGAGTTGTCTCCCAAACACTATAAGCATTGTCAAAATGTTCTGTCAATGAGTCCACTATGACAAAATCAATATCCGGAACATTTACCGATGAGAGTCTAGACGGAGAGAAACCGGATTTATAATCATATCCCTTACGACTGTTGAAAGTTGTTCCGTCCTCATATACAGAATCTATATATTCATGATAAATATCCGGACTACCGCTTATTATCGAATATTTGTCCGACATGTTGGCAACAATGAACTTTGCTCCATCATGCATATTTCCCCTGCCTAAATAATGCGATATAAAAGCGGATAGTTCATTGCGTCTTTGCTGTGAGATATTGTCAAGAGTTTCCTGTACATTCTTGTCAATTCCGGAGCAAGAGGCCAAAAAAACAATCGATAATAATAATGTAACTTTGTAAGTTGGTGTCATGTTAATGTTTCTTTTTAGACCTTAATGACTTGTTTTCTTTCCATCTTTTGTATTGCCCTGCACCGAGCAGTTTTTCCATTTCTTTTTCAAATTCGTTTCTTGCAGTCTTCAACTTGGCTTCTTTGTTATTTTTATCTTTCTTATTCTGCTTTATTACAAGTTCTTTCATAGCCAAATCCTTGCGCAGTTGCTTATACTTGGACAATTGTTTATCAGACAGATTATACTCTTCAGCGAATTTCTTATCAGTTAATTTATCTCTTGATTTACTACAAGCCAAGTATTCTTCATTGGTTAAAAATCCATGAAGTGAATCCTCATATTTACTTTCTAATTCCTTCCTTGCCTTTCTTAGCTGCTTCGGTGCAAGACCTTGAGACATCAACTTACTCTTATCCTCTTCATAAGTAGTTTTGAGAATGGCAAACCGAACAGCTTTGTTTGGTGACAAAATAGTATAATTCTTACTTAGTGTGTTCGCCTTATTCAATATTTGGCTCTCATATACCAAATAATCGGCAATCTCTTTTGAAAATATCTCATGCAATTTTTCCGAATACTGATTTAAAGCCTTAGTTCTTTTTTCCGAACGTTCCGTTTCCAGCAAATTCATTGCAGATATTTTTCTTTTTTGTTCCGAATAATCATTTGACAAAAAACGGAACTTTGAAAACTGTTCATTATCCATACCTAAATCTTCTTTATAAAATCGCACTTTAAGGTTACCACGATGATTTCTGTTCCACAAGACATACTGTTTATCAGGGAAAACCGCCCTCACTTTTTTACAGAATTCACTCTGTAGGTTTTGTTCGGCTGCTTTACGTTCGGATGGAGAACATTTTTTATTTTTTATCACCTCCCACTTGCTCAGTATATCACCCAATACCTTTTCATAATCATTCAATTGCTCAGATGATAATTGATAACATTTTACTACATATTGATTTCTTAAATCAAAGGGAACAACAAGCTGCGCATTGCAAAATAATGCAAAAAGCAATAAGACTACAGCAATACCAATTTTAACTGTCAACTGTTTCATAAGTAAAATAATTATAATTAGAGTTTCTGTTAAGCTATAAGGAGTTGTATAATGCAATATTATAAAATATTTTTAAAGAAACAAATAAAAAGAGTTTTATTTGTTTTTAGTGTGCACTTCAATAATTACAATAGTGGCTATTAAACATTCTCCATGACTAAGCGACTCTTACAGTGAATAAAATAAGTTCTTTACTATTATTTTTTGTTTGATTCACAATGTCCCATGCTTGTCTTTCAAACGGATTTGACGAGCATCCTAAAAGCAATAGCACAAAAACAAATATTAGACTATGGATTTGCATGAATTTATTTTTTTTGCATAATACAAAAAATATCAATAGTCAATACGTTTTTTTTGATATTTTTATCGGCTATATGCCTTAAAACATGTTTTTAGCTAAGCTTTTATAAATTAACTAAAGTTTTTTAAGTACGTCAAGAATGACGAAGTCAGGAGAGAGACTACCGTTGTGATGCAGTTCAATCAATCCAATGTGAACTGCAGGGAATCGATCATTGTGCCATCAGCGAAGATATATACCGTATAGGTGCCGGCGTAAAGGAACTCCTCTACATCCCAATATACCTGTACGTGTTACTCCTCACCATTATATTTGATGTGTTTCCTGACTTCGTTAAATGCCAAAGCAATCGAAAAGGTGGTTTAGCTAGCGTTGTTCCGGGGTCAACATCACATGTCGAGCAACAGATGTGTTGTTCAAGGGTTATCTCACTCTAATAGTCGTAATGGTTTTGGCTATTTTTTAAATTGCCATTACAATATGACGTAATATGTTATCACTAATTTTGTTGAATCCAATCAAATCATAGATTTATCAAGTATCAGCTTCGCACCGTTGGGAAACACGGAATCTTATTTTTATTTATTCTTTCACATCTGGGAAATGGAGTTTCTTATGCTTTTGGAGTTTTTGCTTTTTTTGCTCTGTTAAAATCTATTTTTTTTCTATTCGCTCGATACGCATCTTGCTTTAATTTTGTATTCTTGTGAAAAGCATCATTTTTCAATTTATAGATGACGAAATATGAGTGATAATATGCATTTAAAAAAGGGAATCTTTCTAACCCTCAAGTAGAGGGTATTCATTTTATTTATTCAGGTAATTATCATTATCTGACCAAATTGTTTAAATTATTAATAACTACTTCATACCTTAAATATAGTATTTAACAGATGAAATTAATGAAATAAGTTTATGGTTATTATTCGTATTCAAGATATTTTATTGTGTATATTTGTCGCTATGATTTTCATACACAGGTATATCCCGGTTGATATATCATCATTATGGCAATACTTATTGGTTGGGCTTGTGTATTTCGTTTTCCGGTCCATTCCTCTATATATTAAAAAGTATTTTGTTTTCTTCATACTTTGTTGGGGAATGTGTGAAATAATAATAGTTTTACTGCAAAAATGGCACTGTATTTCCAGTAATCATAGTTGGTTTGAAGTTACTGGTACTTTTGGTAACCCAGGCCCATTGGGCGGTTTTCTTGGTATATTATGTGCCGGAGTAATCAATGTGATTTGCAGGAGAAAGAAACTATATGATATTCGAACACTAGTTTGGATTCTGATTGGCATTTTACTTATGTATGGTGTTATTATATCAGGTTCACGCTCAGGTCTTTTGGCGGCTCTCACAGGAATTTTTGTTCTTTTTGTTAGAAGAATAGTATCACTAATCCATAAAAGACGTATGAAAAGGGTAGTGGTTGAATGTTTTTCAGCTTTAACGCTTTTAACTTCTATCGGGTTTATCCTTTATTGTCTGAAGCCTGATTCTGCCGACGGGCGTCTGCTGGTTTGGCTTAATACTCTTCTGCTTATATTAGATAACCCTATTTGGGGATGGGGTACCGGTGGATGGACTGCTAATTATATGCTTTATCAGGCAGATTTTTTTGCCTCTTATCCACAATCTCCTTTTATCATGCTTGCTGACAATGTGGCTTATCCATATAATGAGATTTTACATATTGGTGCTGAACACGGTTTGCTTGGAATGGCTTTGTTTATATGGTTTGTTGTAGAGAGTTTTAGGGTACGCCCTTCAAACTGCTTGTCCGAAAGTCTTCGTATATCCTTTTGGGCTTTTATTGTTTTCTCGTTATTCTCATATTCGTTTAACGTATTCCAGTTGACGGCTATGTTCGCTTTCCTCGCAGCTTCTTTGGAACTGCGGCCTGTTTTTTACATCCGGATACCATCATATATACGTAAAGTTTCATTTCTTATCGTAATTACAATACTTCCTTGCATATCAGTCCACTTCTATAGTTTGTATAAGAAGGCTTGGCATGATCCAGAACTTTTTCCATACTTCCAATATAATCCTGAAATAATGTACATGTATGTACAAAAAGAAACTATACCAGATTCCATGAAAAGCTATATGTTGAGCAGAGCATCATCCTTGTTCCCGGACAGTGAAATATATTGTATGTTGGGGGATGAGAGTATGAATATGGGAAATCTTGACAAAGCGGAAATATTTTATCGTAAGGCTATAGATATGGTACCTTCAAGAATTACACCTCGATATAAATTGTTTAAACTGTATATATCAAGGGGGGATACCATATTGGCTGTTTCATTAGGGCGTATTGTACTATCTTTAAAGCCTAAAGTGGAAAGTACAAAAACCTTAAGGATGAAAGGAGAGATAAAAGATTTTCTACAAGATAGTATAGGGTTCAAATAAGGCGGTGTCGATTTCCACAAAAAGTTATATATTTTCCTATATGGCTTAGGAACATCCATTAATATCTTTAAAATAATATGGCATACTTAATTCTGCCGATGGGTTTGTCATTAATTGGATGGGGTGAAAAAACATTGCGATGTGCAGGATAAAAGAATGCGAATTGCAGCACTGCAATATGCGAATGGACAAGTGAAGCATTGCGATGATTAGATTGAATCACCGCAATGCTTCTTTAGGTTTTATACGGTAAATTTCTGTTTAATAAGATTACCTTTCAAAACAATCTTGAATATTTATACTGTTTAGCTGTTTTTGACGTGCCGTTTTTTACGCTTCGCCATATTACGCAGGCATTGGTGTTTGCGAGATGTAGAAAAACGATTCGGACGATGCATTAACAAGATATCCTCGTCTTCGTACAGCGGTGCGTCGGGTTCATACAGGCGTATCGCGATGTTTTTCCCTTCGCGCTGACTTCGTATTATCGCCCTGCTGATTACCTGAATACGCAGATATGTATCTGCAGTTTGAAGCAAATATGCCAGAATCTTGGTTGCCGTATGAAGCTCGGGATTTGGATAACGCCCTGTCAACGTTTTAGAACCTACCGACGTGCAGCGCTGAATGGCGTTGTACGATAGTCCACTGTCTTTAGCTAAAATACGGATAAGTCTCGCCAGTTCTTTTGATGCACTCTTTTTCAAATTTTCCACTCTTTCAAGCTCGGTCTCTTTTTTTTCATAATTTTCAAAATTTAATAGATGATTAGAATATATTAACGTTTCATCCCCCTAGGGGTCAGTTGCTACCTTTACATGGGGTATCTTTGTATAAAACATAAACGATAAACCAATAGCTACCCTCTATGTATATTATGACGCTAAAAATGAAATTTATCCAAGCCCCCCGACTTGAATTTTTTGAAAAAAAATCGAGTCGTTTTATTATTGTTATAATTTATATATATA
>UMHZ01012568.1_pt1 | contig 9688 bp, 4 predicted proteins | sample 1965671 | NCBI WGS metagenome assembly UMHZ01 (sample SAMEA4836111, study PRJEB28245) | human gut metagenome | biome: gut microbiome; material: fecal sample | place: Denmark | collected 2008 | reverse complement strand
CTACTTCCCGCTTGGCATTGAAGTGGTAGTAGTTGGCCAGGTTACCCTTGGCATCAATCTTAAACAGGTAATCGTTAAAAGCAATGTAATAGCACTTGTGGGTGTGGGCAACACTGTAAGTAAAGCCCTGTACCTGGCTGGAGTTAGAAATCAAGTCACCGTCAGTAGTGGCTGCTTCTTTAACCTTGAAGCTGTTGCCCGTCCGGGTGATCTTCCAGATTTCAAAGCGGTGATTGAACTTGCTGTGGAACAAGGCCAGCATGATGTTGTCGTCAATCACGTCCGCGTTTAAGAAGTAGCAGTTGTTTTCCCGCTTGCCGTTGCTGACGGCAAAAGTCCAGATCCGCTTGACCTGCATGTCCTTCTTGTCAATCTGCAAAAGCTCGTTTGACCGCGGTTTCTTCGTATGGTTCCAGTTAGCCAGTTCATAGATATAGCGGGAAGTTGACCCAACAGACTGACTATGGCCGAGTTTAATGTAAGGACTGATCTTGATGCTCTTGACGTAATTCTTCCAAAGCTGGAAATTCAAGGTATTGGTTGGAATATACTGCAAAGCATACTTTGGCACTTGGTTCAATTGGTAAAGGACCATATGCCCCCGGGCACCATCCATGGAAGATTCTGGCCCGCCATAAAAGTTGGTCGTAACCATATCCTGGCCGTACACGTCCAAACCCTGGACATTGCCCCGGACATTGGTCTCCTGGCTTCCTTCCAGCAGGCTAAAAGAATTTGGCTCATAAAACTTAGTGGTCAATTTAGCCGTCTTCTTGCCATGCTTGTCAGTCCCCACGTAAGTGTGCGGGGGAATGTAGTTGCCTCTAAAAGCCAATTCATGCGGGAACCAGGTCTGGCCAACATTGCCGCCCTTGCCCAGCTTGGCATCAGCCTTGGAAATTCCTACATTGGCATCGTTTCTGACCGTCACCGTGACCTTTCCGCTGGCCTTGCCGTAACGGTAAGTCACCACATACCGGCCAGGCGTCTTTTCAGAAATCCGGTCCGTCGACCGCTTCACCGAATTAACGTCAACCACGCTGCCGTGCTTGTGCTTGTCTGTCACGTAGTTGATGGCATCAGTCGTCACAAAGCCGTTGGTATCCAGCTCGTTGTTGACCAAGCTGACGCTCTTAACTAAAGACATCTTGCTTCTGGCAAAAGCCCGCTCGCTGACATAGCCGACCCCGCGGCCGTCAACTTAGACATAGTAATACCGTCTGCCCCGGGCGAGTTTGTAGGATCGGGACTGGACATGGGCCAACTTTAATTCTTTCGTAGTGGCCATCTTCTTGCCAAACTTCCAGACCAGCTTGGTCTTTTTCTTCTTGCCCTTGCCAGTCTTGACCTTACCTGCTTTAAGCTGGAGTAGATCCCATAGTTCTTCTTCCCATCGATCACCTTGGTCGACAGCTTCTCACTCGCGGCTGCAACTGGCTGACCAGCTTTAAACAAACAGGCAATGGCCATAAATGCGGCTGAAAAGGCCAGCCTCTTCTTTAATTTTATTCTTCCTATACCCACAATCATTAGACACAACTATTTTGTAATATGATTCACTTTCAAAGTTTCCGTTGGATGATTCAAGTTGACGTAGAGTTCGGGCCCGTAGCTACTCAAACCTTCAAATTCCCGGCGGCCAGTGTCAAACTTGTAGTAGTTCAATAGCTTGCCGGCATCTGTTTTGCCATCTAAGCCTGCCCCGATCTTAAAGAGGTAGTCGTTAAAGGCAATATAGTAAACGTCATAGGCACTGTTCCAGACAAAGCCCTGGACTTCAGCGGAATTGCTGATGAGGTCGCTGCCGGTTGCCCCAACTTCCTTAGCCTTAAAGCTGTCGCCGCTTCTGGAAATCTTCCAGTATTCATAGCAGTGCTTATAAGCATTGTGGAAGAGAGCAAGCAAAGTGTTGTCGTCAATCACGTCCGCGTTGAGGAAAATCCGCGGATACTTGGCTGACCCGTTCCAAACCTTGAAGGTCCAGATCTTGTCAATTTCCATGGTGGATTTCTTGACCCGGATCAGTTCCTGGGAGTTGGACCAGTTGTTGGACCGGTTCCAGTTGGCCAAAACGTAAACATACTTCTTGGTGCTGCCGACTGACTGGCCATGGCCCAGCTTCATGTATGGGCTGACCTTGATGTTCTTGATATAGCTTAGCCAGGTGTTGAAGCTCAGCATCTTGCTTGGAATCAGCTGCCAGTTATACTTCTTGACCTTCCGCATATTATAGTAGACCATGTGCCCCCGGGCTTCCCAGTTGTCTGCCTGGCCTAAGTCAAGGTTGCTGGTCACCAGGTCATTGTCATAAAAATCGATCCCTTGCACAGCACTTGATACCTTGGCCTCCAGGTTGCTTGAACCTGGCGCGCTCAAAACTGCCGGATGATAGAAGATGGTTTCAATATCCGCGCCCTTAGCGTTGCCAGACATGGTCTTGGTCGCCCAGTACTTGTGGGAGCTGGAAACCGCGTCTTTTGAAGTAATAGTTGAAGATGAGGACAATCTGGCCCCGTCTCTGGCTGACCAGGTCGTAATCTCTGGCAAATCAGTTTTCACCGGCGTTACATCAGCCGAGCTGATCCCTTCTTTGGCATCCCCGCGCACCGTCAGCTTGCTGGTCGCCTTGGCCTTGCCGTACTTGAAGGTCAAAACCGCCGTCCCGGCCTTGCGGCTGGATACATACCCAGTATCAGAAATATTCAATTCAGCAGACTTGCAGCTGATCTCAACTGAATCATTGTCAACCAGACTGCCGTGCTGGTCAGTCACGTAGTTAATCGCGTCTTCGGCGTTAAAGCCAACTGAGTCAGACGGGTTGTTGACCAGGCTGACCTGGGAAACCACATTAGCTTTCGAAAGGGCAAAAGCCTTCTCATTCACGTAGCCGACTGGCCGGCCGTTAACGTAAATGTAGTAGTAGCGCTTGCCATCTTTAACCTTGTATGACTTGGACTGGACGTGGGCGTATCTGAAGTCAGCCGAGACCGTCAATTTCTTGCCGAACTTCCACTTCTTCTTCACGTTCTTGTAGGCCGTCTTAGTCACCCACTTGTACTTGACCTGCTTGACCGTCTTGTACTTGGTCTTGCCCTTCTTACTCTTCTTCTTGACGGCGACCTTCTTCTTGACCGTGTACTTCTTCTTTTCCTTGGTCTTTGTCTTGACCTTCTTAGTTACCTCTTCCAGCTTGAGCGAAGAATAGACCTGGTAGCTCTTGTTACCCATGATCTTGGTCACAAGATCGGTCTTCGTGCTCTTACTATAGTCTTTGCTGCTTGCTTGCACCTGACTGGCCAGGCCGGCCATCAGTGCCGCACTGGTCATCATGCCCAGGGCAAAACGTCTCATCAAACTCTTCCCTTCACTTCTAAAAATACAAAACTCATAAATCTACGATTATTAACAAAAAGCACCCAGATAATTTACACTTTTATCACGAAATGCCTTTTCATACTTTACCACAGTTTTCGGGCACTATTTCATTTGTAACAGATTTGTTAACTCATTTTAAGAAATATTGCTTTTGCAAAAATCAGTCAAAAACCAAAGAGAGCTTGTCCCCTTCCAGCTGCAGCTTGGCTGAATACCGCTGCCCGCTCTTTTTAGAGATAAAACCGTCCAGCTTGTCAGTCTTGCCCTTGCTGATCAAGGTCTTCACAATCCGCTTGCCCATATTCTTGCCGGCAAACTTCTTAGGCAAGGTAAAATGGCAGCCGCCCCGGTAATTACTGCAGCCGTAAAACTTGCCCTTGTCAGTAATTTCCCCTTGCTTGCAAACCGGGCAGGGGCCGATTGCCGCGGTTTTGGCTTGCCGGGTCTGGGCTTCTTCCTGCAAGCCCTGATCAACCTGGATCTTGCCTGGCACTTCTGTAATCATCTTTGAAATGAATTTCTTGATCTGCCCTAAAAAGTTATCCTGGCTCCGCTCTTTGGCCCCGACTTGCTTTAAGGCCTTTTCCCACTGGGCCGTCATCTGCGCGCTGACTAAGAGTGGCTCAGCTTCCGCCGCCTTGCAGAGGATAGTCCCTTCCGGGGTAACCGACAATTTGTTTTGCCGGCTTTGCATGTAGCCCCGCTTCTTCAAGATTTCGATGGTGCTGGCCCGGGTAGCTTCCGTCCCGATCCCTTCAACGTCCTTTAAAGTAGCCTGGGCATCTTCATCGTCCAGGGTCTTGCCGGCCGTCTTCATGGCCGTGATCAAGCTCCCTTCCGTAAACTTGGCCGGAGGCTTGGTCTCTTCTTCTTGCTCTTTCAATTTTGCCGTCAGTTCCTGGCCGACTTCCAGGGGCGGCAGCTGGGCATCTTTAACCGGCCCTTCCAGAATCTTCCAGCCCAGGTTCACGCTGACATTGCCGCTGGCTTTAAAAGTCAATTGGCCGACATTAATTAAAGCCGTGGTCTTCTCATAGACATAGGCCTTTAAAAACATCTCCAAAGTTCGCCGCAAGACCAGGCCATAGACCTGCCCTTCCAGCTTGGACATTTTGCCCATTTGTGCCTGGCTGGGCACGGTCTTGGTCATGATGATGGCGTGGTGCTCCTGGACCTTGCCGGAGTCGACATAGCGCTTCTCCGCCTTTAAGGGCTTCATTTGCGCTTTGACTTCTGCAGAATTTGGCAAAAGCCCCTGGTAGCGGTCCAGGTTCTGGGCCAGGTAGGCATACTCATTGTCCGTAATATAATTGCAGTCTGTCCTCGGATAGCTTAAAAACTTATTTTCATACAAATTCTGCACGGCCTGTAAAACCTGGCTGGCTGAAGCATGGTAGCGGCGGTTGGCTTCCGTCTGCAGGCTGGACAAAGAGAAGAGGCGGGGGCTGGCCTGGCTCTTTTGCTCCTTGTCCACCTTGGCCACCCGGCCAGTCTGCTTGCCCAGACTCCCGCCTTTAGCCAGCAAAAACTGCTCCAGTTCTGCCGGGCTCTTGAATTTCGTTTCCGGCAGCAAGCGGCCGGTAAATTTCTTTCTTCCCTGCCAAAAATCGGCCATAAGCAGCCAGTACTTCTCCGGCTTAAAATTGGCAATCTCCTGGTCACGCTTATAGACCATGTACAAAGTTGGCGTCTGCACCCGGCCGATTGAATAGGTCCCCTTGATCCCCTGCTTTCTTAACAGCAAGGTAAATAAGGGACTGCCGTTCATCCCAACCAGCCAGTCACTGATCTGCCGGGTCTGGGCTTCCTTATAGCGGTAGTAGTAGTCCCAGCCTGGCCGCAAGTTCTGGAAGCCTTCCCTAATCGCGGCTTTTTCCAGTGAATTGATCCAGAGGCGGAAAAGGTGCTTCTGTTTCAAATCGATCCCCGCCTGCCGCATAATGGACCAGGCGATGTTTTCCCCTTCCCGGTCACTGTCCGTGGCAATCACGATCGTATCTGCCCGCTTGAGCAAATTAGCGACAATATTGAACTGCTTCTTCTTGTCCCGGGGAACCAGGTACTTGTACTGGTCGGGAAAAATCGGCAGCTTCTTTAAAGACCAGCGCTTGTAGCTGGCGTCATAGGCTTCCGGCAGGGCCATTTCCACTAAATGGCCAAAACCATAAGTGATCACCGTGTCTGCCGGCAAGATCGGGTCCGCCACCTTAATCTGCCCCTCCCCCTTCTGGCTCTGGGTAAAAGCGGCCGCGTATGCCCGGGCCTGGCTGGGCTTCTCTGCTAAAATTACCGTCGTCATTACATTTCCTGCCTTGCGTTAAAAATCCCGAGCAAATAAAAAGGACCCGGCCAAGTGGCCAGGATTGCTCGAACAAGCGTTTAATATTTGTTCCATTATAGTTTACTTTTGCCGGCTTGGCAAATTTTCTGCGGATATAACAAAAAAATCACTGAGGCAAGCCTCAGTGATTTCTCTGGTTGCAATCATGATTCGGGTGAGATTCGAACTCACGACCCACGGTTTAGAAGACCGTTGCTCTATCCAGCTGAGCTACCGAACCGTTATGCTCCGACGCAACAAATTAAGTATATTAGACCAGGGATAAATTGTCAAACATATTTCAGAAAAAAGTTGCGTTTTTCTTGGTCATTTTTTTCTTGACAAAAAGGAAGCGGTTTGCTTGCATTAACTTGAGGACTTGCTTAAAAAACAGCTAAAAAACTGGATAAAGCAAAAAGATACAATATCCCATAGATGTAAAGATATAAAGATGAGGTAAAGCATGAAATACAATCAATATGCCTACGTTGAAACCAGTCCGGAAAAGGCAACTGAAGAGCTGCTGGCGATCAACTTCTTGCCAGAAAACTACTCTTCTCTTTCCTTCAGTGAGCTCCTGGCCGTCTTGACCGGCAATGTCCTGGCGGAAGCCACGACCCGCCAGGCTAAAGACGCCAAATTGGCGGAATTTGCCGTGGACGACCAAACTGACCTGGCCGCCTTTCTTTTGGACACGCCGACTGCCATCACGGCCAGCCAGTTCGCTAATGTTGCCCTGCAGCTTTTAGGCTACCACCCAAACTACGACTACAGCCTGACTGATCCTTTGACTTGCGGGGAAAAGCATGCCCTGCCGGCCTTTAAGGACTTGACCAGCAAGGAAGAATTGATTTTTGCCTTCTACCGCCTGCTCAACACCCGGAGCAAAAACGGGCAGATCCTCTTGGACGTCATGGCCGGCAAGGGCTACTTCACCCAGTTCTGGGGGGAAGGCAAGTTTATGTTATTCAACGGCAAGTCCCTGCCAGTTTTTGACACAAGCCAGGTCATCCGCGAGGTCGTTTACGTGCAAAGCGACCTGGACACGGACGGCGATGGCAAGGGCGACCTCTTGCCGGTCACGGTCTTCCGGCCAGTTGAAAGCCAGGACCAGCTGAAGGTCCCAGCCCTCTACACGGCTTCACCTTACTTTGGCGGGATCATCGACAATGTCAAGACTAACCACAATGTCGACGAGAACCTGACTGACGCGACCACTTGGACCAATCCCAAGTACGTGGCCAAGCCTTTAGTTAAAAGCCCTGCCCCCAGTGGCCAGGACGTGCCGGCCACTGAACTGGCAACTGGGCAATCTTCTTACGGCTTAAACGAATACCTCCTGGCCCGGGGCTTTGCCTCTGTCTTCTCCGGTGCCATCGGCAACCGGCACGGGGACGGGATCCGGATCACCGGGTCACCGGAAGAAACCATCTCCCAAAAAGAAGTCATTGAATGGCTGACTGGGGACCGAGTGGCTTATACTGACCGGACCCGCCGCTTTGAAACCAAAGCCAGCTGGTGTAGCGGCAATGTCGGCATGACTGGCCGCTCTTACCTGGGGACCTTGCAGATCGCCATTGCGACGACCGGGGTCAAGGGGTTGAAGACGGTGGTTTCTGAAGCCGCTATTTCCTCTTGGTATGACTACTACCGGGAACACGGCCTGGTTATCGCGCCAAGCGAATGCCAGGGCGAAGACATGGACAAGCTGGCTGAAGTCTGCCAGTCCAACCTCTGGGACGGGGGCAATTTCACTGCTAAAAAGGCTTATGAAGCAGAGCAAGCTGAACTTTTAGCCGCCCAGGACCGGGCAACCGGCCAGTACTCTGATTTCTGGGAGTCCAGAAACTACCGCCACCACGCCGATGGCATCAAGTGCTCCTGGATCTCCGTTCACGGCTTAAACGACTGGAATGTCAAGCCGAAGAACGTCTACAAGATCTGGCAAAAGGTCAAGCAGCTGCCGGTGGAATCCCACCTCTTCCTCCACCAGGGTCCGCACTACAACATGAACAACCTGGTTTCCATCGACTTCACCGACCTCATGAACCTCTGGTTCGTCCACGAGCTTTTGGAAGTGGAAAACGGGGCTTATGAGCAATGGCCAAAGGTCATGATCCAAGACAACCTGGAAGCTGACAAGTGGCACGCAGAAAGTGACTGGGCCAACGACCTGGGCCAGGCCAGCCTCTATTCACCAACGGCTGACGGGTACCTGTCAACGGTTGAAAACGGGACAGGCCAGCTGACCTTCACCGACTTGGGCGGGACAGAATTCAAGAAGGCCGGCATTAGTGAAACTGACTGGGAATACCAGTTTATCAGCGGGGAGAAAAAATGGGCCAAGGCCAGCCTCCGCTTTGAAAGCGAGGAATTCCTCCACCCGACTACCCTGGTCGGCCGGCCAAAGGTCCAGGTCCGGGTAGCAGCTAATAAGACTGTCGGCCAGCTGTCTGTTGCCCTGGTTGACCTGGGTACCCGGCAGCGGCTGACGGCTACGCCGAAGATTTTTGCCAGAGGAAACCAGCCCTTTGGCTACCGCTTCGAGGCAGACTCCTTGCAGGAATTCGTCCCGGACAAGGCCACTAAGGCCAAGCTGATTACCAAGGCCCACATGAACCTGCAGAACTACCAGGACATGAAGCAGCCAAGCAAGCTGGAAGCCGGCCAGTTCGTCGACCTGGAATTTGAACTGCAGCCGACCTACTACACCCTGCCAGCTGGAGCAAAATTGTGTCTGATCATCTACTCAACCGACCAGGGGATGACCAAGCGGCCGCTGGAGACCGAAGACTACACGGTTGACTTAGCCGGAACTGCTCTTTTGCTCTACCGGAAATAATGCCTGGGCAAAAATTGGCGGTTTATGCTAAAATAACTTTATCGTAAACAAACTAAAAGGCTGTCGCGGAGCTACCGCTGACAGCCTTTTTGTGTTCTTAGAAAGGTTCTTATGGAAAAATCAAGCAAAGTCAAGCTCGCCATTTTCAGTGCGGGCCTGATGACCTTCATCGGTATTCTGAATGAGACCTCCATGAACGTCACCTACCCGCTTTTAGTCAAAGAGTTCCACCAGCCCCTGGCAACCGTCCAGTGGATCACTACCGCCTATCTCTTGACAGTGACCATCGTCATGGGAACTACCGCCTACCTGCTCAAGCAGGTCCAGGCTCGCTGGCTGCATTTAGGAGCCGCCCTGTCCTTTATTTGCGGCTGCATCATCTGCGCCTTAACTTCCAGCTTTCCTTTGATGCTGGCCGGCCGGATCATTCAGGGGATCGCCACCGGCTTTTCCACCCCGATCATGTTCCAGCTGATCTTTACCCAGGTCACTAAGCAAAAACTCGGCCTCATGACCGGTTTTGCCGGGATGATCATCTCCTTTGCCCCGGCCCTGGGCCCAACTTACGGGGGCCTGGTGGTCTCAGCTGCCAGCTGGCGGATTATCTTCTGGCTCCTTTTGCCCCTGGCTTTAGTCAGCTTAATCGGCGGTCAGGTCTACATCCGCAACCAGGTAAGCGGGCAAAAGAAAAAATTTGATGCCCCCTCCCTGCTCTTGCTGGGTCTGGCCCTTTTTGCCATTATCTATGCCCTGTCTTTAATCGGGACCAGCAGCTTGTCCTGGCTTCTGCTTTTAGCCGGAGCGGTCCTCTTTACCCTCTTTGTTTTTGTCAACAAGCGGGGAAACAGCCACTTGCTCAACCTGGCAATTTTTAAAGAAAAAACTGTCTGCCTGGCGGCTTTAACCTACTTTTTCCTGCAGCTGGTCAACATCGGCCTGTCTGTCGCCGTTCCGGTCTATGCCCAATATGCTTTAGCAGCCAGCAGCTTGATCAGCGGCCTGATCCTTTTGCCAGGCTCCTGCATGGGGGCCGTCATCTCGCCTTTTGCCGGGAAACTGGCCGACAAGCGGGGCTTCAAGTTCCCGCTGACCCTGGGCGGCTGCCTCTTTCTTTTGGGCAACTGCCTGCTTTTGGTCCTGCAGCCCTTGCT
>UMHZ01064193.1_pt1 | contig 9759 bp, 7 predicted proteins | sample 1965671 | NCBI WGS metagenome assembly UMHZ01 (sample SAMEA4836111, study PRJEB28245) | human gut metagenome | biome: gut microbiome; material: fecal sample | place: Denmark | collected 2008 | reverse complement strand
CGCCTATCCCCACTTCAATGTCAAAATCTGCGCGACCCATGCGGGCGTCAGCGTCGGCGAGGACGGCGGCAGCCACCAGTGCATCGAGGACATCGCCCTCATGCGCGTCATCCCCGGCATGACGGTCATCTGCCCCGCGGACGCCAACGAGGCCAAGGCCGCCACCATGGCGATCGCCGAGATGAACGGTCCTGTCTACATGCGCCTTGCGCGCCTTGCCACCCCCGTTTTCGAGGGCGATATGGTCAAGCCCTTTGAGATCGGCAAGGCCAATGTCCTGCGCGAGGGCAAGGATGTCGCAATCTTCGCGACCGGCCTGATGGTCAGCGAATCCCTCGCCGCCGCGGAGAAGCTCGCCAAGGAGGGCATCGACGCCGCCGTCATCAACATCCACACCATCAAGCCCATCGACGCTGCGTGCGTCACCGAATGGGCTGAAAAGTGCGGCAAGGTCATCACCGTCGAGGAGCACAGCGTCATCGGCGGTCTGGGCGACGCCGTGGCCGACGTCCTGATGGGTAAGGTCAACTGCAAGTTCCACAAGATCGGCGTGAACGACCGCTTCGGCCAGTCCGGCAAGGCGGCGGATGTGCTGCGCGAATACGGCCTGACGGCGGATCAGATCGCCGAGACCGTCAAGGCGAACATCTGATGAACACCGCGCCCGAGTGCGTCGACATGACGGAATCACTGCGCCGCGGCGCAGGCCGCCTGCTTTATGACGGAGATGAAGGCTCTCTCGTCCTCAGCATGGACGGAACGTTTCTGCTGAGCGACATACAGGACGGCGCGCTTCTGTGCGAAAAGATTCGCACGCTTTGCCCTGCCGCTCCCAAGCTGTTCACCGTCAAAAGTGACGATGCCGCAGCAGCGCTGATGCGGGAATTCTCCCTGCACGATTCCATGCGCTGCGCACAGTGGGTCTATGAAAAGGGCGAGCCGCCCTGCCCCGTCACGGCGGACATCCGCCCGCTGACGCAGGAGCACGCGGCGCTGGCCGCGTCCGTCTATCACGACGGCGACGGTGCGTACATCCGTAACCGCATCGAACACGGCGCACTCTTCGGCGTATTTGAGAGCGATGCCCTCGCAGGCTTCGCCGGTTTTCATGACGACAGCAGCATGGGCATGCTCGAAATTCTACCGCCGTTCCGCCGCCGCGGGTATGCCGCGCAGCTGGAAGCATTTCTGATCGCCGCAGCGCTGAAGGAGGGCCGCACGCCCTACTGCCACGTGGTCGACGGAAACGAAGCGTCGCTGCATTTGCAGCGGAAAATGGGCCTCACCTGCACCCGCCTTCCCGCGATCTGGGTCAATTAAGCAAAAAAAGGAGACAAAGCGAATCGGTTTTGTCTCCTTTTTTCAAAAATATCGCAAATCCTCTTGCAAAATCAAATTTCTGTGTTACAATGCAATTAGTTCCAAACGTACCAAACATTTGAAATAACTTTTTATCAAAGGAGAAGATATTATGCCGCTCGTAACATCCACTGAAATGTTCAAAAAAGCATATGACGGCGGATACGCCATCGGCGCGTTCAACGTCAACAACATGGAGATCGTGCAGGGTATCACCGAGGCCTGCCAGGAAGAGCACGCGCCCGTGATCCTGCAGGTCAGCAAGGGCGCCCGCGCCTACGCGAACCACACCTACCTCGTCAAGCTCGTGGAAGCTGCTGTCGAGTGCTGCCCCGACATTCCCATCGTGCTGCACCTCGATCACGGCCCGGACTTTGAGACCTGCAAGTCCTGCATCGACGGCGGCTTCACCTCCGTCATGATCGACGCCTCCTCCAAGCCCTTTGCCGAAAATATCGAGATCACGAAGAAGGTCGTCGAGTACGCACATGACCACGGCGTCGTGGTCGAGGCCGAGCTCGGCACCCTCGCCGGTATCGAGGACGAGGTCAAGGTCGCCGCGCACGAGGCGTCCTACACCCATCCCGAAGAAGTCGAGGAATTCGTCTCCAAGACCGGCTGCGACTCTCTTGCCATCGCCATTGGTACCTCTCACGGCGCTTACAAGTTCAAGCCCGAGCAGTGCACCGTCAATGAGCAGGGCATCCTCGTCCCGCCCCCGCTGCGCTTCGATGTGCTGAAGGAAGTCTCCAAGCGTCTGCCCGGCTTCCCCATCGTGCTGCACGGCTCCTCCTCCGTCCCGCAGGAGTATGTCAAGATGATCAACGAGCACGGCGGCAAGATGCCCAACGCTATCGGCGTGCCCGAGGATCAGCTGCGCGAGGCCGCAAAGCTCTCCGTCTGCAAGATCAACATCGACTCCGACCTGCGCCTTGCCATGACCGGCACCGTGCGCGCCTTCCTCGATGAACATCCCGACAAGTTTGACCCGCGCGAGTATCTCAAGCCCGCCCGCGCCAACATCAAGGAGCTCGTCCGCCACAAGCTCGTCGATGTGCTCGGCTGCGCTGGCAAGGCCTAAGCGATAAGGAGAACTGCTATGAGTGAATTGAAAGGCGCGTGCATCATCGGCCAGTCCGGCGGCCCGACCTCCGTCATCAACGCGAGCGCTTACGGCGTCATCCGCACGGCGCTCGATTCCGGCTGCATCACGAATGTCTACGGCGCAGAGCACGGTATCAAGGGCGTGCTCGAAGACCGCCTGTTCGACATGAGTCAGGAAGACCCGAAGGAGCTGGAGCTTTTAAAGTACACCCCCTCCTCCGCCCTCGGCTCCTGCCGCTACAAGATGAAGGACCCCGACGAGGACGACACCGATTACAAGCGCATCCTTGAGGTATTCAAAAAGCACGACGTCCGCTATTTCTTCTACAACGGCGGAAATGACTCGATGGATACCTGCAATAAGATCAGCAAGTACATGCAGAAGGTCGGCTACGAGTGCCGCGTCATGGGCGTGCCCAAGACGATCGACAACGACCTTTATGGCACCGACCACTGCCCCGGCTACGCCAGCGCCGCCAAGTACATCGCGACGAGCCTGATGGAGGTCTATCAGGACGCGCACGTCTACGACACGGGCATGATCTGCATTGTCGAGATCATGGGCCGCCACGCCGGTTGGCTGACTGCCGCCGCCGCGCTCGCAACGAAGTACGGCGCGGGTCCCGACCTCATCTACCTGCCCGAGACTGATTTCGACATGGACACGTTCCTTGCCGACGTCGAGCGCATCTACAAGGAGACCGGCAGCTGTATGGTCGCCGTATCCGAGGGCATCCACTATGCCGATGGCAGCTTTGTCTCCGAGGCCAAGACCAGCGCGACGGACGGCTTTGGCCACGCGCAGCTCGGCGGCCTCGCCGCGCTGCTGGCGAGCATCGTGAAGGAAAAGACCGGCGCGAAGGTGCGCGGCATTGAGCTGTCGTTGCTCCAGCGCTGCGGCGCACACCTCGCAAGCGAGACCGATATCGAAGAGGCCGTCATGGCCGGTCGTGCCGCGGTGGAGAACGCCGTCGCCGGCATCACCGACAAGATGGTCGCCTTTGAGCGTGAGACTGTGGACGGCCACTACGTTTGCAAGACGAAGCTGCTGCCGCTCACCGAGGTCGCAAACTTCGAGAAGAAGATCCCGCTCGAGTGGATCAACGACTCTCACAACGGCGTCAAGCAGGAGTTCATCGACTATGTCCTCCCCCTCATCCAGGGCGAGCCCAAGCTCCCGAAGGAGGACTCCCTCCCCCGTTTCGCCAAACTCAAAAAAGTGCTGGCCAAGTAAATTTTTCAGTAAAAAAGGAACCGATTCTTCCGAATCGGTTCCTTTTTTATATCATTCCGGTCAGTCCTCTGCAAACCACTCGCCGAGAATATCTGTGGAAAGCGGCAGCGTCGTTTCCTTCGTGCCGCTTTCCGTGTAGAGCGTCAGCGTAACGGTATTGTCCTGTGCGTGATAGGTCTCCGCCCGTGCGGTCACGCCGAGGGGCTCACTCAGGTGCGCAAGCTGCGCGTCCGCCTTATCCCAGTCGACCTCACTGCGCTGAGAGCCCCCCTCCGCGGCGTTCCAACGGTAGACAAAAACACACGACATACCGTCGCCAAAGGTGCTGCGCGTAATGAGTTCGCTGCGCCCATCTCCCGTGAGATCAAGCGGCCACGCGCCGTCGCCCTCCGCCGCATCATCAAAGTCATAGCCAACGGTCCTTCCCGCATAGACGAAGCCCTGCTCCGTCAGCGCATAGAAGTCACAAACTGTCATAACTGTGCCTTGGATCGTTTCAAGCTCGAAGCCCGGAAATCCGAGCACATCGTCCCGTGCGGTGAGGGAGACTTTTTCGGCAGCGTTGCCATTCCCGATCCAAGTGCCGCGATTCACGCCGAACGGTATGTCGATCTCCGCACCGTCCGCGCCAAAGAGCGCGTAGCGCGCATAGCCAGCCTCATCCGGCTCGTAGACTCTCAGCGTGACGGTCTGATCACCGACCTCCTCGGTCTGCGTGAGCAGCACGGTGGGCGCGTCAGCCTCCTCCGGTGGCAATTCCTCTATGATGGGCTGCGGGGTGCGGCTTGCTAAGATGATGCTGACAAGCGCCGCTGCCACCAGCAGCGGCAGCGCGATCTTTCGGCTCATATCCTCTTCCTCCTGTTATCCTTCTTATAGAACAGCATAACAGCGGGCATTGGAAATGACAAGTTACAAAGTGATGACATTCCAGTTACAGGAATGTAACAAAGCGAGAGGAACCTCCTCTCGCTTTGTTTCTTTACAGGATGATACAGATGAGACCGCCCGTGCCCTCGTTGATGATGCGCTCAAGCGTCTGGCGGAGCTTGAGGCGCGCGTCGTCCGGCATGTGCTTGAGCTTTGCCTGCAAGTCTTCGTTCACGATCTCGTGGAAGCTGCGGCCGAAGATGTTGGACTGCCAGATCTTCGTCGTGTCGCCCTCGAACTCCTGCAAGAGGTAGTTGACCATGTCCTCGCTCTGCTTTTCGTTGCCGACGATGGGCGAAACGGTCGTTTCGATGTCGGCGCGGATGATATGCAGGCTCGGCGCGCTCGCCTTGAGCCTCACACCGTAACGCCCACCCTGCTTCATGATCTCCGGCTCCTCCAAGTTCAGCTCGTCGACCGTCGGCACAACGATACCGTAGCCTCTCTCGCGCGCATCGGACACCGCCTGCGCCACCTTGTCGTACTCCGCCTTGACCGACGAGAGCTCAGTGAGAAGGCTCAGCAGATCGCCGTCATCCTTCACATCGAAGCCCGACTGCTCGCTCAGCGTCCGGTAGAACAGTGCGCGCGGGAGCTGCAATTCCGCCGCGGCGACGCCCGTGCCGAGCTGAATGGACGTGATGCGCGCGCTGCTGACGCTTTCGCAGCCGCCGATGGCGCTGATCGCGCCCTGCACCTCGCGGATGCAGTGAAGTGTTCCCGTATTCTCGCGGATGGCCTGATAGAGGCCGCTTTTGATCGGGTGATCGTCGGCAAGCGCCTCGACCCACGGCGGGATGAAGAGGTCCAGCTCGCAGAGCGGGAACTCGTAAAGGATGGCCTTGAGAATCATTCCCACTGCGTTGTCGTCGAGCGTCAGGCAGTTGACGGGCAGACATGTCACGCCATAGCGTGAAGCGATATCCCTTGCCATTGCCTGCACGCGATCGCTTTCCGGCTCTGTCGCGTTGAGCAGGACGAGGAAGGGCTTGCCGATCTCCTGTAATTCGCGGATGACGCGGCCCTCGGCCTCTATGTAGTCCTCGCGCGGGATATCAGTGATACTGCCGTCGGTCGTCACAACGATGCCGATGGTCGAATGCTCGCGGATGACGCGCGTTGTGCCAAGCTCCGCCGCCTCACTCATCGTCACCTCGTGGTCGAGCCACGGCGTCGAGACCATGCGCGGGCTCTCGCCCTCCATCTGCCCCGTCGCGCCCGGGATCATATAGCCCACGCAGTCGATGAGCCGAACCGAGCAGCTGCTTCCCTCGTCGAGCGCGATGTCCACCGCCTCTTCCGGCACGAACTTCGGCTCCGCCGTCATCACCATGCGGCCGCTGCCGCTCTGCGGCAGCTCATCCTTCGCCCGCTCGCGGCGGTAGACATTGTCGATATTCGGGATGACCTGCGTTTCCATAAAGCGCTTGATGAACGTCGACTTGCCCGCGCGCACGGGGCCGACGACGCCGATGTAGATGTCCCCCGCCGTGCGGGTCGAAATATCCTGATAGATCTCCGTATTCATGCTCATACCCTCTTCCTCCGTTCCTCAGCGCCTGCGCGGGATCAGCAGCAGCTTTCCGATCACCGCGGCGGATTCCTCCTTGAGCTCGTTGGCCGCGAGGATGGCCTCGACCGTTGTGCGGTAGAGCTTGGCAATATCCCACAGCCGCTCGCCCTGCTTCATCGCGCGGAGCACGAGCGAGGGGACGTTCTCGTCCTTTTTCCCGCACTCCTCGGCCTCAAGCGACTGAAGACAAGGATAACGCGGCGTTTCCGCCACGCTGACGGCAAACGTTACGGGGAAGCGCAGCTCCACGCCGTCCGCGCCGACGGACGCGGCGATCTCGCCCGCGTACATGTCCTGCACCCGCGCCTGTCCGCTGCCCGGAAGGTCGGTCTCGAGCAGCACCTCGCTCCGCCGCTCGGAGAGCAGCGGCACGGCGTTTTCGTCGAGATACAGCACGCGCAGATTCGCCGTCGCGCGCAGCGACGCGCTCTCTCCCCCGCCGCTCACGCCCGCGCTGCTGAAGATCACGTCCGTCGCCAGCACCGTCTGCACCTCGGCCCCGGTCTCGATCTTTTCGCGCACGAGCTGCTCGCGTAGCACCAGCGCCGCGCTGTCGCACAGCTCGACCGTCTCCGTCTTCGCGGTCAGGTCGTAGGCCGTGCTGTAAAGGTCCGCCACACAGCAAACGCTTTTCACCTCGCGCACCGCTGTGAACGCGCTGATGTAGAGCCGCAGCGAGATGGCGCGGTTGTTGTCCGGCTCGCTCTCGCTGCCGACATGGATCTCCGCGCCTGTCAGGCGCAGCGACGCGCGCACCGTCGTCTCGCCCTCCTCTTCGGCAAGTCCGTCTAGGATCTGCGAAAACGGCAATTCACTGCTCATCGACGCAAGATTCCCGCTCTCATCCAAGTAGATGGCATCCAGCCGCGCGACGCCCTTGAGCACGATCTTATTGCCGATCGACTTGCAGTCAGTCACGCGCAGCGCACACTTTGTGCGTAAAAGCTCCTGAATGGGCTCCTTCGTGCCCGAAAGCAGCACTTCATCGGAAAATGTGAAGTCCTTTTCCCGAATGGCGCGGATAATACCGATGTCCTTTTTCTCGCACAGCGTTTCGATCTTGTAGGCTTCCTGCTCCTTCACGCCGCTGCACACGCTCAGCGACGCGGGCACGTAGGGCGTAAGCGTCAGCTCCACGTTCACGCGCGTGAACACCTTACGCGGATTGAGCATGCGCACCTCGCACGAGCAGAGCCGGCCGTCGAGGCAGCTGTCCGCGCTGCCGCTCAGCGCGCGCCCCTCGATCGTCTCGTCGAGCGGCAGCGTGTATTCAAACGACTTCATCCCCTGCGCGTCCTCGGCCACATACAAAAGCGTCATGCGGACCGTGCCCGACACCTGCGCTTTTCCGTCTGCGATCTCACGGCTGCGCAGGAAAAGGCACCCGCTCGCATCCACGATGCGGGCAATGTCCGGCAGATAGTCCGGCACGATGGTCTCCGTTGTCTCCTCGCGGTTCTCGCTGAGCTGCGGTAACGCCTGATAACAGGCAAACTGCTCCTTTTTCAATTCCAGTTCCATTGCAGTCCCTCTCCTTCGGCTAAGTGGTTACTGCACTCTATGCACTGTGGACGCGCGTTATGCTTCCTCCCTGACGCCAAATACGCGCCGCAGCAGCGACGAGAGGACCTTGGGTGACTTCCAAACGACAATTTTCATGCTTTTCCCTCCCAATATTCATACTCTTTTCAACCGATGTTAGAATCTGCGCAGGCAGCCGATGCCGCAAAAGATGAGAAGAAACGCGACCAGAAACATCAGCGCCCCCACCGGAAAAACAGCCGCGATGAAAATACCGAGCCCCAGCGCCAGCGCGCAAACACCCACGCAGTGCCACGGGCCGAACAGCGGCGGTCCCGGCGGGCGCGGCGGCGGATTCGAATACATGCTTTTCCCCTCCTCTCCCGGCGTTCGCCTGCTCCATTCTATACAAAAGCGGCCGCCGCGTTCCTGCTTTATCGTGACAAAGCGTCGAACTTCGTCATGTTGTCCTTTGTAATACTTGACATTCTCTCATCTTTATGTAATATTAAGAACAACTTCACTTGATCGCGGCTCTGCGAGCGTGTTCCGCACTGACCGCAACGGAAAGGACGGCACACCCATGCAGGAAATGAGCAGAAGAAATCAGCACTTTACCGACTCCGTCATTCGCAGAATGACGCGTATCTCCAACGAATGCGGCGCGATCAACTTAGCGCAGGGCTTCCCCGATTTTGACCCGCCCAAGGAGATGATGGACCGCCTCGAGGTCGTGAGCCACGAAGGCCCCCATCAGTACCCCATCACGATGGGTGCGCCGAATTTCCGCCAGGCCATCGCGCGCAAATGCGGTCACTTCATGGGCCGCACCATCGACCCCGAGGCCGAGATCGTCGCGACCATCGGCTCGACCGAAGCGATGGTCGACACGCTCTTCGCCCTGACGAATCCGGGCGACCGCGTCGTGATGTTCTCCCCGTTCTTCGAAAACTACCGCGCACAGGTCATCATGGCCGACTGCGAGCCGGTCTTTGTCCCTCTGAATCCGCCGACGTTCTCCTTTGACCCGAACGTGCTCGAAGATGCGTTCCGCGGCGGTGCGAAGGCCATCATCATCTGCAATCCCTCGAACCCGAGCGGCAAGGTCTTCACCGAGGAAGAGCTCAAGACCATCGCCGACCTCTGCATCCGCTACGACGTTTACGCCATCATGGACGAGGTGTATGAACACATCATCTACGACGGCCGCAAGCACGTCTACATGAACAGCATCCCCGGCATGTGGGAGCGCACGGTCTCCTGCTCGTCGCTCTCCAAGACCTACTCCGTCACCGGCTGGAGACTCGGCTATGCCATCGCGCCGGAGAACATCATGGCGCGCATCCGCCAGTACCACGACTTCAACGCCGTCGGCTGCCCGTCGCCTCTGATGGAGGCCGCCGTCGTCGGCCTCAACATGCCGCTGAGCTACTATGACGAGTTCGGCGCGCACTACGCGCACATGAAAAAGATCTTCACCGAGGGCATGCGCGACATCGGCATCCCCTTCACCGATCCCGAGGGCACGTACTTCGTGCTGGCCGACATCTCCCCGTACCTCAAGAAGGGCCAGAGCGACGTCGACTTCTGCGAGCAGCTGGCGAGAAAAGCCGGCGTCGGCGCCGTGCCGGGCAGCTCGTTTTTCAATGAACCGATCAACAATATTGTGCGTCTGCACTTCGCGAAGAAGGATGAGACGCTGTACGCTGCGCTGGATCGGCTGAATCATATCAAGGATATGATGTGAGTTTTCCGCACTTCATGCGGAAGGAATGTTCCCCACACTGTGTGGGGACGCGACAAAGGGGGGCTATTCTCTTTCCGAGGAAAGAGAATAGCCCCCCTTACACCCCCCAAGAGAAAGGGTTTTGATTGGCAATCTCGGGCTTGCACAAGTCTTTTGCCTCCGGAATGTAATGCCTGCGCGCGGCAGAGCCGCGTTGATTCCTGCTATACGACTTAGTGTGCTCCTATCATCCGCTGCCGCTCTCGAATCTTGTTTTGGTGCAGTGTAATCACCGTCTACCAGTAGTACGCA
>UMHZ01077082.1_pt1 | contig 9791 bp, 5 predicted proteins | sample 1965671 | NCBI WGS metagenome assembly UMHZ01 (sample SAMEA4836111, study PRJEB28245) | human gut metagenome | biome: gut microbiome; material: fecal sample | place: Denmark | collected 2008 | reverse complement strand
TTGAAGTAGAAGAAGGCGATACACCGGAGGTTCTGCAGAGACGAGTGATGGAGCAGGCGGAGTGGAAGATCCTTCCACATGCGATCGACCTGATCGCAAATGGAAAAGTAACAGTAAAAGATGGCAGAGTGTCAATTGCCCGTTAGAGAAGGAGGAGCACCAATGAAAGTATTGATCGTAGGCGGTGGCGGAAGAGAACACGCAATTGCATATTGTGTAGCAAAGAGCAGCAAGGTAGAGAAGATGTACTGTGCACCGGGAAATGCCGGGATTGCAGAGCTTGCAGAATGTGTACCGATTGGTGCGATGGAATTTGACAAGCTGGTTACATTTGCAAAGGAAAAAGCGATTGATCTGGCAATCGTAGGAATGGATGATCCGCTGGTTGGCGGCCTTATAGATGAATTTGAAAAAGCCGGGATCCGCGCATTCGGACCAAGAAAAAATGCAGCAATCCTGGAGGGAAGCAAGGCATTTTCAAAAGATCTGATGAAAAAATATGACATCCCGACCGCAGCATATGAGAACTTTGACAATGCAGACGAAGCGCTGGCTTATCTGGAGACAGCCAAATTTCCGATCGTTCTGAAGGCAGATGGTCTGGCACTTGGAAAAGGTGTACTGATCTGTAATACGTTGGAAGAAGCAAAAGCCGGCGTGAAAGAGATCATGCTGGACAAGAAATTCGGTGCATCCGGTAATACCATGGTTGTAGAAGAATTCATGACAGGACGTGAGGTTTCTGTTCTTTCCTTTGTAGATGGAAAGACCATCAAGACTATGACAAGCGCGCAGGATCACAAGAGAGCCAAAGACGGAGACCAGGGATTGAATACCGGTGGTATGGGAACTTTCTCACCGAGTCCTTTCTATACAAAAGAAGTTGACGAATTCTGCCGGAAATATGTGTACCAGAAGACGGTAGATGCAATGGCAGCAGAGGGAAGAGAGTTCAAGGGGATCATCTTCTTCGGACTGATGCTTACCGAAGACGGACCGAAGGTTCTGGAATACAATGCCAGATTCGGAGATCCTGAGGCACAGGTTGTTCTTCCGCGTATGAAGAATGATCTGATCGATGTGATCGAAGCCTGTATCGACGGAACACTGGATCAGGTAGATCTTCAGTTTGAAGACAATGCAGCAGTCTGTGTGGTACTTGCATCTGACGGTTATCCGGTCGCTTATGAAAAAGGACTTCCGATCACAGGTCTTGACGAGTTCAAGAAGCATGAAGGATACTATTGCTTCCATGCCGGAACCAAATTCGACGGAGACCAGATCGTGACAAACGGAGGACGTGTCCTCGGTGTGACAGCCAAAGGAGCAACGCTCAAAGAAGCCCGTGCCAATGCTTACAAAGCAACCGAATGGGTTCAATTTGATAACAAATATATGCGCCACGATATCGGAAAAGCGATTGACGAGGCTTAGGAAGTTAGGGCGGGATCTTTCTTATTCAGAGGGATTTCGCCTTTTTTGAGTTAAGTGAAAAATTTAATCTTTAAGAAGTTCTAAAGATTTCATGAACTTCTTGACAAATCGGACTTTGAATACTATGATTATCAATAGTTATGGGAAAAGGCAATGAGAAAGAGGAGTATGCAGACTGGTCCGAAGAAGAGAGAACCGTTCACAGGCTGAGAGACGGTTTACGGGAAGTGGTTGCAGAAGGTAGCTTTGGAGCCGGGTATCTGAAAAAGGGCGAGTAGGATATCACGGGGTGGTTTCCGTTATAGAACTGTGAGAGATACGAGATGGATTTATTTCGTGGAACAAAGGTGGTACCGCGTTTATACACGCCCTTTACATATTGTAAAGGGCTTTTTTTATTTTTTATAGAGAGAGCAAAAGTGCGCGGTGGACTTATAAGAGGAGGAAACAATGAGTAAGAATCTTGAAAAGACCTACAATCCGAAAGAGATTGAAGCGAAACTTTATGAAAAATGGTGTGAAGAAAAGTATTTTCACGCTGAAGTTGACAGAAGTAAGAAACCATTTACAACGGTAATGCCGCCACCGAATATCACCGGTAAGCTGCATATGGGACATGCTCTTGATAATACACTTCAGGATATCCTGATCCGTTACAAGAGAATGCAGGGATATAATGCACTGTGGATCCCGGGAACAGACCACGCTGCAATTTCAACAGAAGTAAAGGTTACAAACCAGTTAAAGGCAGAGGGAATTGATAAGAAAGAACTCGGAAGAGAAGGATTCCTTAAGAGAACCTGGCAGTGGAAAGAAGAGTACGCAGGAACCATCGAAGGTCAGCTGAAAAAGCTTGGTGTATCCTGTGACTGGGACAGAGAACGTTTCACCATGGATGAAGGATGCTCGAATGCGGTCAAAGAAGTATTCCTTCGTCTTCACGAAAAAGGATTTATCTACAAAGGTTCCAGAATCATCAACTGGTGTCCGGTATGTAAGACTTCCCTTTCTGACGCAGAAGTTGAGCATGAGGAACAGGCAGGACATTTCTGGCACATCAAGTACCCGATCGTAGGAACAGAACGTTTCCTTGAGATCGCAACTACACGTCCGGAAACTCTGCTTGGAGATACAGCGATCGCCGTACACCCGGACGATGACAGGTACAAAGATATCGTAGGAAAGAATGTCATCCTTCCGTTAGTTGGAAGAGAAATCCCGATCGTGGCAGACGCTTACGTTGATAAAGAATTCGGAACAGGTGCGGTTAAGATCACACCGGCACATGACCCGAATGACTTTGAAGTAGGAAAGAGACATAATCTTCCGGAAATCAACATCCTGAATGATGATGCTACCATCGTAGAAGGATACGGAAGATATTCCGGAATGGATCGCTACGAAGCAAGAAAAGCAATCGTAGAAGATCTGGAAAAAGAAGGATACCTTGTAAGCATCGAAGAACATGTACACAACGTTGGAACACATGACAGATGTAAGACAACCGTTGAACCGATGATCAAACCACAGTGGTTTGTTAAGATGGATGAGCTTGCAAAACCAGCGATCAATGCGATCAAGACCGGCGAATTAAAATTCGTACCGGAACGTTTTGGTAAGATCTACCTGAACTGGCTGGAAAATATCCGTGACTGGTGTATTTCACGTCAGATCTGGTGGGGACACAGAATTCCGGCCTACTATTGTGATGAATGTGGAGAAGTGGTTGTTGCACGTGAGATGCCGGAAAAATGCCCGCATTGCGGATGCACACATCTGACACAGGATGAAGATACACTGGATACCTGGTTCAGTTCAGCACTGTGGCCGTTCTCAACACTTGGATGGCCGGAAGAGACAGAGGATTTCAAGTATTTCTATCCGACAGATGTACTGGTAACCGGTTATGATATTATTTTCTTCTGGGTAATCCGTATGGTATTCTCCGGATATGCACATACTGGAAAAGCACCGTTCCATACTGTTCTGATCCATGGACTGGTAAGGGATTCCCAGGGACGTAAGATGAGTAAATCTCTTGGAAATGGTATCGATCCACTGGAGGTCATTGATGAGTACGGTGCAGATGCACTCCGTCTGACTCTGATCACAGGAAATGCACCCGGAAATGATATGCGTTTCTACAACGAACGTGTAGAATCCAGCCGTAACTTTGCCAATAAGGTATGGAATGCATCCAGATTTATCATGATGAACATGGAAGATAAGGTAATTTCCAAACCGGATGAGGCAGACTTTGAAGTAACCGATAAATGGATTTTATCCAAGGTAAATACACTTGCAAAAGATGTAACTGAGAACATGGATAAATTTGAACTGGGTATTGCAGTACAGAAAGTATATGACTTTATCTGGGATGAATTCTGTGACTGGTACATCGAGCTTGTAAAATACAGGATCTACCATTCTGATGAAAATTATAAGAGCGCCAATGCAGCACTTTGGACACTGAAGACGGTTCTTGGTAATGCACTGAAGATGTTACATCCATTTATGCCATTTGTAACAGAAGAAATCTACAGCGCACTGGTACCGGAGGAAAAATCTCTGATGATGTCAGACTGGCCGCAGTTTAGCGAAGACTGGTGCTATGCAGACGCTGAAAATATAACAGATCATATGAAAGAAGTTATCCGTGGTGTCAGAAATGCGCGGGCAGAAATGAATGTACCGCCGAGCCGTAAAGCAAAGGTTTATGTAGTATGCGAAGATGAGAAGCTCTGTGAAGGATTCGAAGAGCTGACAACATGCGCATGCCCGCTTATGAGTGCTTCTGAACTTGCTGTCCAGGCTGATAAGGCAGGTATTGCGGATGATGCCGTATCGATCGTAGTACCGGATGCTTCTGTATATGTACCACTGGAAGAGCTGATTGACTTCGAACAGGAAATCGAGCGTCTGACAAAAGAAGAAGAAAAGCTTACAAAAGAAATCAACCGTGCAAAGGGAATGCTTTCAAATGAAAAATTCGTCAGCAAAGCACCACAGGCAAAGGTTGATGAAGAAAAAGCAAAGCTTGAAAAGTATACACAGATGATGGAACAGGTGAAAGAACGTCTGGAGGCTTTAAAGGCAGGAAGATAATCACTGCAGGAAAGTACTAAGGCATATTCTTTTTTAGCCGGATATACCGTCAGGCGCAGCATAAACTGCGCCTGACGGTACAGAAACACGTAAGGGGTTAAAAGACGATGAAGGAAATTCATTTTAAAAAGATTCAGTGGAAAAAACCGGATCTGAAAGGAAAATGGCAGAAGCTGAAGAATATGAAGCCAGGAGATATAAAGGCGCATTTAAAAAAGCAGCATGAGCGAAGACAGCAGATTCTTGAAAAGCGGCGAAACAGCAAATTCGCAAAAAAGATGGCACCGTACTATAAGATAATGAACCGGTTCTCTTTGCCGCTTCAGGCACTGTGGGCTTGTATCATTAACTTTATCATTGAAGCACTGTCCAGACATTCTGCAATTGCAGCTTGGCAGTATATGACAGGAACACCGCTGGTATTTTTGTACAATGCCGGAATGATTTTCGTTACACTTTTAATCGCTTATCTGGTGCGGCGCCGGGTGTTTACACGACTGATCATCAGTGCATTGTGGCTCTTTCTGGGTGTTGTCAACGGAGTGATGCTGGCAAAGCGTGTTACGCCGTTTAATGCACAGGATCTAAAGACATTTACAGAAGGACTGTCACTGTTTACAAACTATTTCTCGGTGGCAGAGCTTGTGATGATGGGAATTGGTGTTCCGGCACTGCTCATCTGGCTGGTTGCCATGTGGAGACGTGCCGGACAGTATGAAGGAAAGATGCACAGGATCCCGATGCTGATTATTGTTGTTGCAGCGTTTTTTGGATATTCTGTACTGACAAATGTTGCTGTAGATAAGAGGATTATTTCTACTTATTTTGGAAATATCGCATTTGCTTATCAGGATTACGGACTTCCGTATTGTTTCTCGGCCAGCCTTTTTAATACAGGTATTTCAGAACCGAATGATTATAACAAAGACACGATCGAGAAGATCACGGATAATAGAGAGATGACAGAGAGCACATCCGACAATGGTGTGAGACCGAATGTCTTGTTTGTACAGCTGGAATCTTTCTTTGATCCTATTGAATATGAGGATCTGCAGATGTCAGAGGATCCGATTCCGAATCTGCGCAAGATGTTTGAAAATTATTCTTCCGGATATTTTAAGGTTCCTTCGGTAGGAGCCGGAACAGCCAATACAGAATTTGAAGTGCTGACAGGTATGAACCTGCGTTATTTCGGACCGGGCGAGTATCCTTATAAGACAAAGCTTAAGAATCAGGTATGTGAAAGTGCAGCAACTGCATTTTCTGCATTCGGTTACGGAACCCATGCGATTCACAACAACGGTGGTAATTTCTACAGCCGTGCGAAGGTATTTAACAATATTGGTTTTGACAGCTTTACAAGTAAAGAGTTTATGAATATTCTTCAGACAACAGAGAATGGATGGTCGAAGGATGATATTCTTCTGACGCACATCAAAGACGCTCTGGACTCTACCGAGCAGGAGGATTTTGTATTTACAGTCAGTGTACAGGGACATGGAAATTATCCGACAGAAAAGGTGATTGAGAACCCGAAGATCACCGTAACAGGAGCACCGACAGAAGAGAAGAACAATGCCTGGGAATACTATGTGAACCAGGTATATGAGATGGATCAGTTTGCCGGTAATCTGGTAAAAATGATGGAAGAACGCGGTGAGCCGACTGTGGTCGTATTCTATGGTGACCATCTGCCGACAATGGGACTGGAAGCAAAGGATATGAAGAACCGTTATCTGTACAATACAAATTATGTGATCTGGGACAATCTTGGACTTCAGAAAGAGGACCGGAACATTCCGTCCTACCAGATCATGGCGGATGTGATGGATCGCCTGGGATTACATTCCGGTACGGTATTCAACTATCACCAGCAGAGACGCCAGACAAAGGATTATCTGAAGGATCTGGAGCTGTTACAGTATGATATTCTGTATGGAGACCAGTATGTATACAACGGTAAGCCGCCGATCACAGAAGGCCATATGCAGATGGGGATCAAGGAGGTTACGCTCACGGATCTTGTAGAAAATCTGGATGAGACCTACAGCCTCTACGGAACAAACTTTACTAAATGGAGCAAGGTTTACATCAATGATGAAAAGCAGGAATCTACTTTCCTCAATAATACAAGGATCGAACTTCCGGACAGTAAGCTGAAGGATGGAGACATCATTACGGTCAGCCAGGTCGGATCAAGCAATACCATCTTCAGGACTTCAAGTGAATATATTTACATGGATGGAAAAATCCTGGAATATACAGATGAAGTAAAAGAACAGAAGAATTCTGCAAAGACGGACGGCGATCAGCAGAAGACAGAAAATGCCGGACAGTCCGGAGAACAGCAGGATCAGAATAATAAAGAAGAAAAGAGCGGGCAGCAGTAGAGTTCCGCTTAAGAAAGACGGGAAAGATTGTGAAGTATGAAGAAGTAGTCCGATATATAGAGGACATACCAAAATTTACAAAGAAGCATACGCTTTTGCATACCCGTGAATTTATGAGAAGATTGGGGAATCCCTGCCAGGGAAGAAAGGTTCTTCATGTGGCAGGGACGAACGGAAAGGGAAGCGTCTGCGCATATATGCAGGCGATTCTTCTTTTTGAGGGAAAGCGTGTCGGATTTTTTACATCACCACATCTGGTGAAGCTCAACGAGCGGATCCGGATCAATGGAAAAGATATTGACGATGATACCTTCTGCCGGATTTTTGCAAAGGTGCGGCAGGTGGCAGAAGAACTGGAAAAGGAAGGGCTGGAACATCCTTCTTATTTTGAATTCCTGTATGGAATGGGTATGCTTGCATTTGAAGAGAATGATGCAGAGTATATTGTACTGGAGACAGGACTTGGCGGAAGGCTGGATGCGACTAATTCCTTCGAGCATCCGTTCCTGAGCGTGATCACATCGATCGGACTGGATCACACAGAGATCCTTGGAGATACGATTGAAAAGATCGCGGGAGAAAAAGCCGGAATCATCAAAAAAGGCGTACCGGTATTTTTTGACGGCTCTGATGAAAGAAGTAGTCGGGTTATAGAAGAAACTGCCGAAAATGTAGAAGCACCGTGGTATAAAATGGAAAAAGATGCGTTGAAAATTCAAGAAATTACAGACAAACATATTGCTTTTTCTATTTTGGATGAGTATGATAATAATACCGTATGGCAGGTGGCCAGCACCGGAATCTATCAGGTGATGAACGCAGCACTTGCAATCCGGGCGATGAGATATACATTTGGCGACAAGGCAGAAATCTGCAAATGGCAGAAGGTGGTTGCATCTGTTAAATGGCAGGGAAGAATGGAAGAGGTTCTTCCCGGAGTTATCTTTGACGGGGCACATAATCTTGTGGCAATCCGTGAATTTACAAAGAGTATCCGGCTGCAAAGAGAGGTGGAAGGGGAAATCCATCCACTGATAATCCTTTTTTCAGCCGTTGCAGATAAGGATTACAGTCATATGATCGAGCTTTTATGCAGAGAATCGAAAGCAGATGCTTATGTCATTGCCAAAGTAGACAATAAAAGGGGAGCGCAGGCAGATACACTTGCCGCGTTGTTCCGAAAGTATACAGACAGACCGGTCTATCGGGAGGACACGCTTGCTGATGCATTTACACGTGCACTGAATGAAAAGGGCAGTGAAGGGAAACTTTACTGTCTGGGATCGCTCTATCTGGTAGGGGAGTTAAAAGAACTGATAGGAGGAGAAGATGCTTAATTTTGAAGAAGAACTTAAGAAGTTCAAACCAAGTCTGGAAGTAGAAGATATCGAGAATGCAGTATATCAGGAGGATCTGTCTGATATGACAGATATCTTAAGAGAGATGATGGATCAGAAAAAATAGGGGAGATTTTGATGGACTATAAGCAGAAACTCGAGTACCAGTCGAACTACTGGTACAATGATGGACTGAAGAAAGCGCAGATCCGGGATCTGTCCGGGGCAATTGTGTCGTTAAAAAGAAGTTTGCAGTTTAACAGAGAAAATATCACAGCGAGGAATCTTCTCGGACTTGTCTATTATGGACGTGGAGAAGTAGCGGAGGCTCTTGTAGAGTGGATCATCAGTAAAAACTTCAGGGCTTCAGAGAATATTGCCAGTTACTATATCAGTAAGGTTCAGGATAATCCAAGTGAGCTGGAGAAGGTGAATCAGGCAGTTCACAAATACAACCAGTGTCTTGGATACTGCAGACAGAATGGAGAAGATCTTGCGATCATCCAGCTGAAAAAGGTGGTTGTGGCACATCCGTCTTTCCTGAAGGCATATCAGCTTCTGGCACTTCTTTATATGCATTCCGGACAGTATTCCAAAGCAAGACAGAGCCTGAAGACGGCACTCAAGCTGGATGTGACGAATGATATTACGCTCCGGTATATGCATGAGCTGAACCGTCAGCGGAATCGGCAGGTTGCACATATTAAAGAGGAAAAGCATGGCAGACAGTCGGTTGTCACATACAATCTGGGAAATGAGACGATCATCCAGCCTGCAGCGACACTGCGAGACAATGCGGCAGTGATGACAGTTGTCAATATTCTGATCGGTATGGTGGTTGGAGCGGCAGTGGTGTGGTTCCTGATCGCTCCGGCGGTAAACCAGACAAAGTCGTCTACAAAAAACCGGAATGTCATTGCACTAAGCGAGCAGATAGCTTCACAGAAGACACAGATCCAGACGCTTAAGGATGAACTGGAGGGATACCGTAACAGCAGTGATGAGGTAGAATCGGCAAAGCAGACCGCCGCATCCACACAGGACAGCTATGATGCCCTGATCAAGGTATATCAGCAGTATTATGGCGGAACAACGAGCAATGCGGATATGGCAGATACGTTGCTTGGACTGAACAGGGATTCGTTGGGAGAAGAGGGACAGAAAATCTACGATTCGATCTCCGGTTCCGTGTTCCCGCGAGTATGTGTGAGCCTGTATTCGACCGCGCAGTATGAAGTGCAGAGTGGAAATTATGATGATGCCATTTCGGATCTTGAAAAGATCAAGAAGATGGATGACTCTTATAGTGATGGTGGTGTGTACAAGCTTCTTGGAGACGCGTATGCCGGTAAAGGTGATAAAGACAATGCAAAGAGCAATTACGAAAAAGCAGCGACCGATTATCCGGGAACACAGGCAGCATATTCGGCACAGAGCGCACTGGATGCAATGGGATCAGATGGAACTTCGGAGAATACTTCCGGTGGAACAGGCACCCAGGGACAATAAAATATAAAAGGAACAA
>UMHZ01019975.1_pt1 | contig 9867 bp, 8 predicted proteins | sample 1965671 | NCBI WGS metagenome assembly UMHZ01 (sample SAMEA4836111, study PRJEB28245) | human gut metagenome | biome: gut microbiome; material: fecal sample | place: Denmark | collected 2008 | reverse complement strand
TGCGTTGCCTCAGGTGGCTGCGTTGCCTCAGGTGGCTGCGTTGTCTCCGGCGTCACTACTCTGCTGATGTTAAATGTGGCCACCGCTGTTCCACCGTCTGAAACAATGCCGATACTATGTCTGCCTTCTGCTAATGTCCGCAAAAGCTCCGGCTTCAGACGCACAATGATACTTCCGGACTCCACCGTATAGTCAATATCCCGTTGAAGCACCACACCATCTAATTCCACACCGATAAAATCATCAAACAACGCATTTGACCGGAATGTGGCCGCTTCCGTAGTATTTCCATCAATCTGAGTATCCTGTCCTTCAATAATATCGGGACATTTTTTCGGGATTACTGTCCCCTGCTGTATGAGCTGCTGACAATCTGTACAATAGAGGTCACCGGTATACCCTTCCTGCGTGCTGTCAGGTTCTTTTACTCCCCGCAGTTCCGTGTGCTTATGATTGGACGCATTGATTTCTCCATATACCTGTTGGCACACTTCACATACCGGTCCTGAGACACAGGTTGCCTCCCCTCCGGTATGGATATGCTCTTCACCGATTCCACTGATCTCAAATGTCAGTCTGTCCGGTGTGACTTCCGTTACCCGGATGCAGACCTTATCCGTAATGTACTTTTCCTCCCCTTGGGCCAGTGCTGCATCATTTTTTGTGTTTCCTCCCCCCAGCACCTCATAGTTCCACCTCGGTGCAACACAATTAATATTACTGGGAAAACGGATGTCACTTTCTGCGAGATAGCAGACCAGTCCCGATTTCAGGTTGAAAGCATCCACCTGGCTGCCATCTGCCTTATAAAACTTTTTTACCTGAGAATCATATTTATTGCCAGTCTCTTCGAAATTTCTGTATTCCAGGTAAAGTGTCTTGTTTTTTGTGGGAATATTCATCTTGTATCCGATCACTGCACCAGCATTCTGTGTCCCTGATGCCGACAGGCTGTAGGTACCATCTGCTGTCAGCACAGGCAGCTGCTCCGCACCGGTCCAGCCCAACGCCTCCTGCTCCTTCACAGAAATAAACTGCGGCACAGGGGAAAGATGCTTTGCCATGACGGACATATAATATACCGGCTGTGCATCCTGCGTATTATACAGATCCTTTAATCCCAGGATATGCCCCGTCTCATGGATGGCCGTTCCCAGAGATGTCGTAAGGTTCCCATTCTTGTCCTGATACAGATATCCTTGCAGTTCTCCGGAGCTGTTTTGATAAGGGGTCGTTAACTGTACATAGTCTTCGCTGACCAACGAATCACCGTTCTCTGTAGTAATATTTACATAATAAGCATAATCCCGGTAATTCCATAATGGTGCTCCCCGTGATACCGAAATATTACTTTGGGTCGTATTTTTATAAATCAATGTTATGGCATCTATTTTGCCATCATGATCCTTATCTAAATCTGCCTTGTTATAAGTGACACTTCCATCATAATTTGTGATCTCAGCTCCTTAAGCTATGGCCGTATTAATTGCCTCCGACCAGTCCAGCTTCAGTTCATACATACGGCTTTGACGCTCCTGTGCTGTCTTATAGCCCTCCTGGTTATTCTCACTATATGCGGCATAATATCCCCTTGAGTTCTTCAGCGTTATGGAGCCGCCTTTATCAAACAAATATACATAATTGATACACAATTTTCCTGCTGATACGGTCTCAAAATAATCTGAGACACTGTATTCTGCCGTATTAAAAGAATTATCCGTGATTTTACGCACACTGCTTCCACCATATACTGTATCTACAAATTCCTCTTCTCCTGAAAATTTCGCAAATACGATCAGATTGGTAAAATTGCTTCCGGATTCCGTTCCATCGGCAGCCCGGCTTGTCAGTCCTGTATTGAAAAATATCCCTGCTGCCATGACAAAACACATTATATAATGTACTATCTTCTTCATAAACCACCTCTTCTGTAAATATAAAGCCTATCATATGATACCATTGCTGATACCTTTCCGGTAACTGTGAATGCTTCTCTTCAGGCGCTCCAGTCCCTCTTTCAACAATTCCCGTCTGCATGCCAGATTCATACGTAAAAATCCATAACCGTTGCCGTACTCTCTGCCGTCACAGACATACAGACCGCTCTCCTTACGGATGAACTCCGCAAGCTCCGACAGATCTCCGGGCAGCGCATTGCAGTCGATCCACAACAGATACGTGGCATCTGCAGATACTGTCCCAAGCTCCGGAATCTCTTCTCTGATAAAATCTTCTGCAAACTTACGGTTCTCCCACAGATATTCACGCAACTCCTCCAGCCACTCTCTGCCCCGGTCAAATGCCGCAATGGGAGCAATGGCTGCGAACACATTGGGCTCTGCCACTTCATCCGTGTTCAGCCCCCGGTTCACCCGGTGCCGCAGCGCCGCATCCGGAACGATCACTGCTGCCGTCTGGAGCCCCGCCAGGTTAAAGGTCTTCGTTGGTGCCACACAGGTGATGCTGTTATTTTTACAATGCTCCGATACCGACGCAAATGGGATATACTCCATCCCGGGTCTCGTAATATCGCAATGGATCTCATCCGACAGCACCAGCACATGATGTTTGAAGCACAGTTCTCCAATGCGCTCTAACGTTTCACGATCCCAGATCTTTCCCACCGGGTTGTGCGGGTTGCAGAGGATCAGCATGCTGGTCTGGGGATCCGCAAGCTTCTCCTCCAGATCCTCTTGATCAATGCTGTACACACCATCTTCGTAATGCAGTCTGCTCTCCAGCACATTCCGTCCGTTATTTACAATAGAATTGAAAAAGATATTGTAGCAGGGCGTCATGACTACGATCTTTTCCGCTACGGTGGTCATTTTCCGCACAATACTGGAAATCGCCGGAACCACACCGGTACAGAAGATCAGCCAGTCTTTTTCAATGGGAAAATGATGTCGGTCCTGCCACCAGTTCTGATATGCCAGATACCACTCCTCAGAGACCTCGGTATAGCCATAGATGCCCTGTACAGCCCGGTCCATGATGGCTTTCGTCACTGCAGGAGCCGTCTCGAAATCCATATCCGCCACCCACATGGGAAGCTCGTGCTCTCCTACGTTCCATTTCATACTGCCGGTACCCCGGCGGTTAACCTCTTTGTCAAACATACTGCTCATATTAATTTTCCACACTTTCCTCCGGGTTCTTATCCAGTCTGCAGCCAATATGATCACACACGATCTGTGTCTCCGCCGGATCGGTCTTCGCAGGATCCAGGATCAGGGTATCGATGCTCTGTGCCCGTATCATTCCGGAAGCCGGATTCAGCACACTGGTGATGCCGTCCGTGATCTCCACATCTATCGTGGAATATTCAAAGGCCAGTGTCGTATTTAACAGCTTACAATTCTTCATCACCAGATTGTCGATATAGCACATGCCCTGCAAGCTCTCGATGGTGCAGTTGATCAGGGTCAGATTTTTCGCATTCCATCCCAGATATTCCCCGGAAATAAAGGAATCATACACGGTTACATTCTCAGAATTCCAGAAGGCATCCTTGGACAGCATCTTTGCATGATGGATCTCCACATTTCTGACCCCGTCAAAGGAATAATTGCCTGCCAGTTCAAAATCAGAAATCTGCATATCACTGCAGTTCATGGCAAAATAATCTCCTCTGGCGCTGACATCCTTCATGGTGACCTTCTGACAGTTCCACAGCGTCTCCTCCGCATGTGGGAGGAATACATGCTCCAGCGTAAGCTCCTTACATCTGCGGAAATTCTTCGGTGCCTCGATCAGGGCATTTTTCACCTGCAGATTGTCCGTATACCATACACCGGCTCTCGCCATCTCTGCCCAGGTACAATCCTGTGCCACCACATTTTTGCTGTACCACAGCGGATATTTCCACTGGAACATACTGTTCTTTAACGTAATATCGCTGCTTTCCTTTAACGGAGATTCTCCCTCTCCGAAGATCGTATCCCCGATCTCCAAATGCTCCCCATGGAACAACGGTCTCTCTCCGGTATAATAACCATTTTGAATCTTCTTTACTTTATTTTCACTCATTTCTTTTTCCCCTGTAATCAACAGATCATTTGTTCTTATTTTTAGTGTTTTTGATATCTTACCTCTTTACTGGGAAATAATCAAGCTGCGGTTATTTTCCCGGTACTCTTTTGGGGAAATGCCATAGATTTTCCGGAAATTCCGCAGGAAAGAGGAGTAATCCGCAAAGCCGGTCATCTGCCAGCTTTCGGTAATACTCTTCCCCTCCGCCATGATCTGACAGGCAGCAATGATCCGCTTGTTCACAATAAAATTATGCACCGTCATTCCGGTGATTTCTTTAAATTTCCGCAGAAAATAGAACTTACTCATATGCACAGTCTCCGCCACATCCTCTACGGTAATCTCCTCACCGATATGGGCTTCGATATACCCTGTCACCTGCTCCACCAGAGGATGATCCACGATCTCCTGTGTGGAAGACAAATATTCCTCCCGTTTACACAACACATTCAGATACCCAAAAAACAGGCTCAAATTGCCTCTGTCCATGACCTTACGGATTCCGCAGTTCTGGACATCATCCCCCTCTAAGATCTCCGACATAGCAAGCTTTAGCAGAAATCCACGCAAAATTTCCTCATAATAAATGGGGAAATGATACAGTTTCGGCCCCGCTCCCCAGAAGCATTCTGCAAGAAACGGCTCTCCCGCCGCCAACTCCCGCAGCATCTGATCACTGATCCACAAAATGATCCGGCGGGACGAATCCATTTTCTTCTCCGTGGGATGATATTTGTGCATGACATTTTTATCGATCAACAGGAAATCTCCCTTCCGCATCCGCACCGCCCGGTCCTCGATCAGGGAAGAAAATTCCCCCTCTATAATATAGATCAGCTCATAAAAATCATGATAATGGAACGACACCGCTCCGACAGGCTCCCCTACCTTCTCATAGACCTCATAGTCACCGCTCAACATATATTGCCGTTCGTCCGCCGCATCCCGGCAGCGCAGGCTGCTTTTTCTGTTCACGACCATCCATTTTCTCTCCTGTATCATTCTGTTCAGTTTTTATTTTCCATGGTTTATATCCCCTGTCTTACTATATAGCAATTTTTGCACTATTTCAAGCAATTCATGCAGTTTTAATGCATTTACCATTCTGTTATGCTTAAGACAGCAAAAACGAAACCAAAGCATTCCCTACAAGGAGGATTTCTATTATGCAAATGACATTACGCTGGTATGGCAGCAAGTACGACACGGTTACCTTAAAACAGATCCGTCAGATTCCCGGTGTCACCGGAGTCATCTCCACTCTCTACGGCACCGCTCCCGGAGAAGTCTGGGAAATGGATGACATCCTGGCCCTAAAGACTGAGATTGAAGCTTCCGGCTTACAACTGGCCGGTATCGAGAGTGTCAACATTCACGATGCCATCAAGATTGGTTCTCCCGACCGTGAACAATATATAGAGAATTATATCACTACCCTGGAACGGCTCGGCCAGGCAGGCATCCATATGGTATGCTACAATTTCATGCCGGTCTTTGACTGGACACGCACCGAACTTGCCAGAATGCGTCCCGACGGTTCTACAGTCCTTGCTTACAATCAGGCTGCTGTAGACGCTATTGATCCGGCCAAAATGTTCGAATCCATTGCCGGCGATATGAACGGCACTGTAATGCCCGGCTGGGAGCCTGAGCGTATGGCTCATGTCAAAGAACTGTTCGAAATGTACAAAGATGTGGATGATGAAAAGCTTTTTGCCAACCTGAAATATTTTCTGGAGCGTATCATGCCCACCTGTGATAAATATGACATTAACATGGCGATCCACCCTGACGATCCTGCGTGGAGTGTTTTCGGACTGCCCCGTATCATCATCAACAAGCAGAATATCCTGCGTATGATGAAGATGGTGGATAACCCTCACAATGGCGTTACCTTCTGTTCCGGTTCCTACGGCACCAACCTGGAAAATGATCTGCCGGATATGATCCGCTCCCTGAAAGGCCGCATTCATTTCGCCCATGTCAGAAACCTGAAGTTCAACTCTCCTACTGATTTCGAGGAGGCTGCACATCTGTCCAGCGATGGAACCTTCGATATGTACGAGATCATGCTGGCTCTTTATGATATTGGTTTTGACGGTCCCATCCGTCCCGATCACGGACGTATGATCTGGGATGAAGTGGCCATGCCCGGATACGGACTGTACGACAGAGCTTTAGGCGCCACCTATTTAAACGGTCTGTGGGAAGCTATCGAGAAGTCCCATAAGCAGAAATAATCATCGCACCTGAAAACTCATAAATCAGTTTGGAGGAAACCATTATGGAACTTACCTTAAAAAGTCTTCATGACGACCGGGACGCATTTCTCGCTGCCGGTTATCATCTGCCGGAATTCGATTACGATACCGTTCATAAAAACACCGTGGAACATCCCCACTGGATCCACTTCGGTGCCGGCAATATCTTCCGTGCCTTTCAGGCCAACGTAGCACAGAATCTGTTAAACAGCGGCGTTCTGGATACCGGTCTCATCGCAGCGGAAGGCTATGACTACGAGATCATTGAAAAAAGCTACCGTCCACACGACAATTTAAGCATTCTCGCCACCTTAAAGGCTGACAACACCGTGGAAAAGACCATCGTAGGCAGCATCATGGAGTCTCTGATCCTGGACAGTAAAAACGAAGCAGAATACGCACGTCTCCGGGAGATTTTTAAAAATCCTTCTCTCCAGATGGCCAGCTTTACCATCACTGAAAAAGGCTATGCTACCGCCAATGCCAAAGGAGAATTCTTCCCCGCAGTAGCCGCTGACTTCGAAAAAGGTCCCGAAGCCCCCGAAAGCTACCTGGGCAAGGTAGTCTCCCTGCTTTATACCAGATACACTCACGGAGCGCTCCCCATTGCCATGGTCAGCATGGACAACTGCTCCCATAACGGTGACAAATTATATGCCGCTGTCAATGCGTTCGCCAAGGCATGGACCGACAACGGACTGGTGGAAGCCGGCTTCTTAGGCTACGTCAATGACCAGACGAAAGTCACCTTCCCCTGGAGCATGATCGACAAGATCACCCCCAGACCTGATGTCAAAGTAGAAGCTATGCTGGCCGAGGATCATATCGGCGGTCTGGATGCCGTAGTTACTTCCAAAAACACCTATATCGCTCCCTTTGTCAATGCGGAAGAATGCGAATACCTGGTCATTGAAGATGCTTTTCCGAACGGTAAGCCCGCACTGGACAAAGGCGGCATCATCTTCACCGACAGAGCGACCGTAGACAAAGTGGAGAAAATGAAGGTATGTACCTGCCTGAATCCTCTGCACACCGCACTGGCCATCTATGGCTGCCTTCTGGGATATACCCTGATCTCCGAAGAGATGAAGAACCCGTTATTGAAAAATATGGTGGAAGTCATCGGTTACAAAGAAGGACTTCCCGTAGTGGTAAATCCCGGCATCCTGGATCCGAAGAAATTCATTGACGAAGTGGTGAATGTGAGGATCCCCAATCCCTTCCTGCCGGATTCTCCCCAGAGAATCGCTACCGATACCTCCCAGAAGCTTTCCATCCGCTTCGGCGAGACCATCAAAGCTTACGAAGCTTCTCCAGACCTGCATACGGAAGACCTGAAGCTGATTCCTCTGGTCTATGCCGGATGGCTCCGGTATCTCATGGGAATCGATGATGAGGGCAGAGAATTTACGCCCAGCTCCGACCCCCTGTTAGAGGAAGCCCGTCAGTACGTTGCAGACTACGAACTTAGTTTCTCTCCCAAGGATCTGTCAAAGCTGGACGCATTACTTGCCAATGAGAAAATATTCGGTGTGAACCTCCACGCCATCGGCATGGATACTCTGGTAAAACAGTATTTTGCAGAATTAAGCTCCGGTGTGGGAGCCGTGGCTACAGCCCTGAAAAAATATGTTCCTGAGAAGGTAACCTTTTGATCTTAGAAGTTACCACTTCTCATAAGGACACCGGTTGACGGCGATTACAGCCCTCAGTTCCACAAAGCAGCCGCAGGCACCACACAGCCCCTCATTCAGATATTTACATTCCTTACATACAGCAAGGCGGTCTTCATAGACCGCCTTATCTGCTTTACTATCCTCTTCGATCCTGTCTATGTAGGCATACAGATTCTCCATATAGGCATTCTTGTCCATTTCCCGCAACAGACATTTCCGACAGGGATATTTTCCTGTGACTTGTATTGTTTCTGTTATTTGTTCTTCTTCCATAACTGTTCTTATCGCTTATTTTATCCGGAACATAACGACACTGCATGCCGGCATGGTAAAGGTGATCCTGCCATCTGCGATCTTATACTCCGTAAATACTTCTTCGTGTACCTTATCGGGATCCTCAAAGGTGTTGTAAGCATGCATATCATTGGTTAGTATCGCAGCGGTCACGTGCTTTGGATCACACTCTGCGAAAGCGATCTCCACCTCTTCTGCCTTATCAATGGACAGGTTGTTCAGGGTGATGGTCACAACACCGTCCTTATCCACGGAAGCGGATTCCTGTAAATGGGGAACCTTGAACTTTTCATCTTCACCGATCTGTTCCACACCATCGATATAGCTTTCCACCAGATCCGCATCCTGATGGTATTTGTACATATGGAATACATGGTAAGTCGGGGTACGCAGCATCTTCGGTCCCTCGGTCAGGATCACTGCCTGCAGTACGTTGATAAGCTGTGCGATGTTTGCCATCTTCACACGGTCACAGTGCTTGTTGAAAATATTTAAAGACAGTCCGGCCACCAGAGCATCACGCATGGTACTCTGCTGGTATAAAAATCCGGGATTCGTGCCGGGCTCCACATCATACCAGGTGCCCCACTCATCGCAGATCAGTCCGATCTTCTTCTCAGGATCATATTTGTCCATGATCGTAGAATGCTTATGAATCAGTTCATCCAGCTTAAAAGCCTTTGCCAGCGTCTTATACCATGCTGCATCGTCGAAGTCCAGTGCACTTCCCTTGTGAGACCAGTCATCCTCCGGCAGTGTATAGTAATGCAGGGAAAGTCCGTCCATAAAGCCATGCATCCATTCCGGTGCATTTTCAAAACAGGTCTTCAGCACATTTTCAGTCCAATAAGTATCTCCCGCATTGGGGCCGCAACAGACTTTGAAAATCGGGTGCTTCTGATCATAATTTCTCACATAGGTCTGGTATCTGCGGTACAGATTGCCATAGTAGGATGGGGTCATATTGCCGCCGCATCCCCAGTTTTCGTTACCGACACCGAAGTAATCCACCTTCCATGCTTTCTCTCTGCCGTTTTTTCTACGCAGGTCTGCCATAGGAGATACCCCGTCGAAAGTCATGTACTCTACCCACTCGGACATCTCCTGTACGGTACCGCTTCCCACATTGCCATTGATGTAGGTCTTACAACCGATCTGTTCACACAGTTCGAAGAACTCATGGGTACCGAAGCTGTTGTCCTCGGTCACACCACCCCAATGAGTGTTTATCATTTTCTTGCGGTTCTCCTTCGGGCCGATGCCGTCCTTCCAATGGTATTCGTCTGCGAAGCACCCACCGGGCCAGCGCAGTACCGGAAGCTTCATCTCCTTCAGGGCTGCCACCACATCATTACGCATGCCTTTGGTATTGGGGATCTCGGAATCCTCTCCTACATACAGTCCCTCATAAATACATCTTCCCAGATGCTCAGAGAAATTGCCGTAAAGTTCCGGATTGATATGTCCCTTTTTGTTCTTTTCGTTAATATAAACCTTTGCCATATTGATCCTTTCTGTGGCAGGCATCCGTTTCCTACCACTGTTGCGGCATCACGCCATTCCGTCGCAGTGCGATTCCTGCAGAGCGTTCATTATAAAATATA
>UMHZ01005687.1_pt1 | contig 10040 bp, 9 predicted proteins | sample 1965671 | NCBI WGS metagenome assembly UMHZ01 (sample SAMEA4836111, study PRJEB28245) | human gut metagenome | biome: gut microbiome; material: fecal sample | place: Denmark | collected 2008 | reverse complement strand
TCGGCTACTGCATCTTCGGTTTCGTGGCAGGACTCGTGCTGCTTGTCCTCGCCGTGGCTGTCGGTGGCGTTCTCATCGTCATGAAGCAGCGCAAAGGCTTGCATAGCAAAAAGAGTGACAACGGAATATTCATCTATGCCTATTCAAAGAAAGTGTAAAACAAAAAAGAGAATCCATTATGTCCAAGTGGAATGCTATCAATGATTGTAAGTGAATGAAGGTGGGGGCATCACGTATGAGGGTGCGCCCGCCTTTTTGTGATTAAAAAAGAAAAAGAACAATGACCCTATACATCATACTCATATTCTCAGCCATCTGCGTGGGCATGGCCATCAGTGTCAAGGCATTCGGCACGGGAGGGAAGCGCAAGCGCATCTTCCAGGACATCTACTTCTCCATCGAGGAAGTAGATGGCATCGGTGTGCTCTATACCAAGACGGGCGAATACTCCGCCGTGCTGAAAATGGAGAACCCCGTACAGAAATATTCCGCCAATATCGAGGCCTACTATGAGTTCACCCACCTCTTCGCCGCCCTTGCCCAGACCTTGGGTGAAGGCTATGCCATGCACAAGCAGGACGTGTTTGTGAGGAAGGCGTTCAAGGAAGAGAATGCGACTAATCATGAGTTTCTGAGCGAGAGCTACTTCCGCTATTTCAACGGCAGACCATTTACCGACAGCGTCTGCTACCTGACCATCACACAGGAGAACAAGAAGAGCCGCCTGATGTCGTTCGACAACAAAAAATGGCGCGACTTCTTGGTGAAGATACGCAAGGTGCACGACCAACTGAGGGATGCTGGTGTAAAGTCCCGCTTCCTCGGCAAGACGGAAGCCAGCGAGTATGTTGACCGCTTCTTCTCCATGAACTTCCGTGACAAGGTGGTGTCGATGACCAACTTCAAGGTCGATGACGAGACCATCGGCATGGGCGACCGCCGCTGCAAGGTGTATAGCCTTGTGGATGTGGATTGTGCCAACCTGCCGTCGGTTATCCGTCCCTACGCCAATATCGAGGTGAACAACACCAGTATGCCCGTTGACCTCGTGAGCATCGTCGATAGCGTGCCCGGTGCCGACTGCGTGGTGTTCAACCAGATGGTGTTCGTGCCCAACCAGAAGCGCGAGCTTGCCTTGCTCGACAAGAAGAAAAATCGCCATGCCTCCATGCCCAATCCCAGCAACCTGATGGCTGTGGAGGACATCAAGCGAGTGCAGGAGGTGATAGCGAGGGAAAGCAAGCAGCTCGTCTATACCCACTACAACCTCGTGGTGGCAGTGAGCGGCGACACCGACATACAGAAATGCACCAACCATCTCGAAAACTCCTTTTCGCGCATGGGCATCCATATCAGCAAGCGCGCCTACAACCAGTTGGAGCTGTTCGTCAACTCCTTCCCCGGCAACTGCTATGGCATGAATGCCGACTACGACCGTTTCCTCACCCTCGGCGATGCCGCCACCTGCCTGATGTACAAGGAGCGCATCGTGCACAATGAGGACACCCCGCTGAAGATATACTATACCGACCGCCAGGGCGTGCCCGTAGCCATCGACATCACAGGAAAGGAGGGAAAGGAGAAGCTGACCGACAACTCGAACTTTTTTTGTTTGGGTCCTTCGGGCAGCGGCAAATCGTTCCACATGGAGAAAAACAGGACAAAACGGCGGCAAGCGATTGCAAAATTAGTTGTTATAAATACTTGATTTACAGATAATATGTTTTAACGGACGGAGAAATCGACTATTGGCGTTTAGTCCTAATCGGAGTAAATTTGTACCACAGTTGTACCTCGCCGGATGGGTCACACGGTTCGACTTCCTTTCAGCAGCGTGCAACAGTTTTCAACAGTGTGCAAATAAATTTCTTCGATGATGGACCGTCAAAATGAACAGAAATTAACAGTTCAGCCCGACTTCGGTCGGGACATACTGGACAAGCCGTTCCTCACCATTGGGGAGGTGGCGAACCTGCTGCAAGTGAGCAGCCGTACCGTGTACAACCTGATATACAGCGGCACGCTCCGGGCTTGCAGGATAACATACCACATTACGCTAATCACCAAGGAGGATTTCTTCCTGATGATTAAGGAAACGACCTACTGCAAGCGGAGCGTTTCAGTATTCGCCAAGCAGGGGAAAAAGACAAAAGGGAAGATGAAAGAAGATTTGAAAAAGACAGAGGAAACAGCCCACCCACGACAGGAGGGAAAGAAGAAAGCAAAGGGCAGCCCGGCAAAACGGCGGCTCATTCCGGCGGCTAACTACAAGCAGTCCGTGCGTGATACGTTCACAGACAAGGAGAGTGTCGCAGGCGACCTTTATACGATGGCGGAGATATGCCAAAAGTTCAATTACACCTACGGGCGTTTCTACAACCTCCGTATGCGCTACTCGATACCCTGCATCAAAGCCAACGCCACCAAGTGCTTTCCGAAAGCGGAGGTGGACAGGGCTATGGCGGAGGAAGCGGAACGGTTGGGCAACAACCTTTCGGAACACTGGTATTCGTGCTTCGACATCATGCGCCTGTTCGGACTGGGCAAAACGCAGGTGCGCAGGTTCGCACTCACCCACGGGGTACGGACGAAGCGCATACACGGCAACAGACTGTACTACCTGAAAGCCGACTGGGATGCGGCACGGAAGGAAGCCGAGCGGAAAAGCGCAAGCACGAAAGCCAAACGGGAAGAATAAGATATTTTCAAACATTCAAAATACATTATCTATATGACGAACATTTGTACGAAAGTGACGGTCAGGAAACGACCCATCAAGAACGGGCAGTTATCGCTTTATCTGGACTTCTACCCACCCGTCCGGCACCCGAAAACGGGCAGGCTGACACGGAGGGAGTACCTCGGCATTTACATCTACGCCAACCCGACAGAGAAGTTTGAAGCGGAGTTCAACAAGACCATGCTGCGCAATGCGGAACTTATCAAATGCAAGCGGACGGAAGCCATCATCAACGAGGAGTTCGGTTTCCTCGACCGCAACAGGGGCAAGGAGAGCTTCTTGGAGTATTTCCGCTCCAAAATGGCGGACGATGATAATTTCAGGAACTGGAACGTTGCCTACAAACACTTCGAGAAGTATTGCGGCGGCAGCTGCACCTTTGACGACCTGACGGTGGAATACTGCCAAGGCTTCCTTACCTACATGCTGTCGCTCACCACGCACAACCGCACTAAGATGATGGCGTCCACAGCCAACAACAACCTGAACAAGCTGAAATGCGTACTGCGGCAGGCATACGAGGAAAGGCGCATCAAGGACAACATCGCCCCACGGCTGAAACACGCCAAGGAAGCCAGCACACGCCGTGAGTTCCTGACACTGGAGGAAGTGAGGATGCTTGCCAACACGCCCTGCGAGAAGCCTGTTGTAAAGTCGGCGGCTCTTTTCTCCTGCCTTACGGGACTGCGCATCAGCGACATCATACGCCTGCAGTGGGAGAACATCATCAGGGGTGCGGACGGCGGTTGGTGTATGCACATCGTCACCAAGAAAACCCGGACGGAAGCCGTCTTGCCGCTGTCCGATGAAGCCCTCACACTCTGCGGCGAGCGTTCCACGGGGCAGGTGTTCAAGGGAATGACGCAAGCCTTGCTCCCCTTGTATCTCAAGGACTGGATTAGGTCTGCCGGGATTACGAAGCACATAACCTTTCATTGCTTCCGGCATACCTACGCAACCCTGCAACTCGCCGCAGGGACAGACCTTTACACCATATCAAAAATGCTTACGCACAGCACTGTGGCAACAACACAGGTCTATGCGGATGTGGTGAACGACCTGAAGCGCAAGGCTTCCGAACAGATAACGCTAAAATAACCGGAACAGGACAACCAAAGTAAAAAGACTGAATATGGGTAACATCACATTTGAACAACTGCCGCAGGCTGTTTCCACCCTGATAGAACGGGTGGAACAGCTTGCCGGAAAGGTGGACGAGGTACTGTGCAAGGCGGCAGGAAAAGACACGGGCAAGCGCAGCCTGCTTTCCCTTGAAGAAGTCGCCGCCCTGCTCGGCAAATCGGCTTCCACCATCTATGCCATGACTTCCGAAAAGCGCATACCGTATCGAAAGCGTGGCAACAAGCTCTATTTTTTCGAGGATGAAGTCATGCAGTGGATTGAACAGGGCGGAACATCGGGGACAGGCAGCGAGGAGGATTTCAACAGACGGCTCGAAGCGTTGCGCAGCGGCAAGAAACGCAAGCCGGGCTCTTTACAGACGGACAACAAACAACAAACCTTATGAAGACAGAAGATTTGACAGCCGCCATCGCACGATATGACCCTCTTTTAGCTGATGCGGTCGGCAAAATGGTAGGCTACATTCAGGACAGGTGGGCAGCACCGTACCCCTCAAAGGAACAGACGGAAGCGGTCAATGCCTACCTCCGTTCCGTCCATGCGGACGGTGACGGCACGATGAGCGAGAACAACATCGCCCACCGCAGGATTGCCACGCAGAAGATAACCATCAGTGCCATCCGTGTGCTTGACCATGAACAGCTTGACCGTTTGCAGGATGTGCTGAACCGCATCGCAGCGGACAGGGAATACCACATGCCGGAACACGGGTATGGCATGGGCAGATAGCTGACCAGTGTAACACCAATAAATATCATAGATTATGTGCAAGAACGAACAGAGCATACATTACTGCACCATCCTTGCCGCCGGGCAGTGGGATTTCCTTTTGGACGGCAAAGCCGCCATCGACAGGCAGAAGTGCCTGCACAGGCTGATGACCGCAGCCGTGCGGACAAAGACCGTCCTCCGTATCAAGGGAGTTGAGATTGCCTTGGAGGTGGGACAGGCGGCAGCTTCCGATGTGGAACTGGCGGAATACATGGGCTGCAACCGCAAGACCATCGGAAAGCTCATCGACAGTTTCAACAGGCTCGGTATGCTGACCACCCGAACCAACAACCGCACTTCCGTACACACCCTGCATTTCCTGACAGGTTGGTATGTGGATGGTGTCCTGCTGACCAATCCCCATTATGTCAAGCCTGCGGCTGTTTCCAAAGGAGAGGCAGGCGGAGTGCGGACACCATACTCTAATGATATGCCGTTGGAGGATAAGCCGTGTACCGTGCCGTACAGTTGCCAATGCCCAAGGCAGGATGCGGACAGCATGGCAGGCGGAGCAGCCGCCCTTTCTTCTTCCCTATGTTCGCCTGTGGTTTCCGACAGGTCGGATGACAAAGCGGATGCGGAGGACGAAACCGACAATTCCCATGCCGGAAACAACGGCAAAGGGCAGCATGGCAATAACCCTGTAGAAAGCCCGAAAGAAGCGCAGGACGGCACGAATGGCAGCGTGGAAGACCCCGACATAGCCGGAAGGAACTGACGGGCGCACAGCGCAGGATTTCAGCGGTACTCCGTTGGCGTGGCGTGACTGACTGGGCTTGCCCAGATATAGCCCACTATAACTTCTCCGCTGCACTCCGAAGTTGTGGGCTCTCCCGAGGGGCTTAGGACGCTGCCCTAAGAACCCGGCAAGGGCTTTCAGCCCTGTGCAACCCGACCAAAGAGTGACCCCCTCTTTGGAAACTCCGCTTAGTGGCTTCCACCCCTAAGAACCCGGAGCAGGAAGTGACCCTCTCCCTGCACCCTCCGATTAAGGCTCCGCCCTAATAACCCGAAGTGAAACCCAAATACAGACAAGCCTATGGCACAGAAGACATCCATCAACATCAAGCCGTGCAACATCGGCAGCAGCGAAGCGCATAACAAGCGGACAGCGGAATACCTCGCCAATATCCGCAAGGAGAAGTTCTACATCCGTACCGACCTCATGGCAGGAAACGAGGCATGGGTATCACCTGATTTCGGTGAAGCCACGCTCACTGACCGCTACAATCAGATAGCCACTATGGTCAAGGAAAAGACAGGACGGGCGATGCAGACCAAAGACCGGGAACGGGTGAACAAGAAGACGGGCAAGGTGACCATCGTCCGTGGCAGCACCCCACTCAAGGAGGGCGTGGTCGTCATCAAGGACGACACCACGATGGAGCAGCTGCGGCACTTCTGCGAGGTGTGTAAGCAGAGTTGGGGAATCACAGCCCTGCAAGTGTTCATCCACCGTGACGAGGGGCATTACGGAATACCCGGCGACAATGCCACATGGAAGCCCAACCTACACGCCCACATCGTATGGGATTGGATGAATCACGATACGGGCAAGTCCTGCAAACTGGACGAGAAAGCCATGAGCGAGATGCAGACGGTTTTGGCTGAGTGTCTTGATATGGAAAGGGGCACCTCAAAGGAGGTGACGGGCAAGGAACATCTGGAGCGCACGGACTTCATCATCGCCAAGCAGAAACAGGAAGCGGAACAGGCGAAAGCCGCAAGGCAAGCCGCCGTCGCCGCCAAGGAGGAAGCCGAAGCGGAACTCATGTTTGTGGAGGGCGAGAACAAGGCGAAAGAGCAATACCGCCATTCCCTCGACAGCGAGATTGCCGAAAAGGAGAAACAGTTAAAAGACGAGCGAAAGGCAAAAGTGGACAGCATACTGGACAGCTTCGGCAGCCTTGTCGGGGTCGGCAAGTCCGCAGCGGTCGAAAAGGAAAATGCCAAATTGAAAGCCGAGAACGAGCGCATGAAGAAAGCCTTTGCCGAAGCCGTAAAGGAAAAGGCGGAAGAACGGACAAAGGCATTGACCGCAGAAAAACAGAAAGCCGAAACGGAGCGTGACAGGGCTTTGGTGCAGAACCGCTCACTTGCCATTGAAAGGGACAAGGCGGTACGGCAGCTTCAGGAGCACAAGGAGGGCGAGCGGCAGCGCATCAGCCAAGCGGTAAGTCAAGCCACGGCGGAGAAAGACAAGACCATCCGCATGCTGCAGAGTACGCTGAAAGCGAGCAGGCATATCCTAAGCCTGTTTGCGGATATGCTCTACAAGACAAGTGAGGTTTTCCGGCGAGCCATTGATGCGATTATCCATTTCGGAACGGAACAGCACAAGTCATTCTTCGCCCCGTCCGAAGCCGCCGACATCAAGAGCGTGATGCAAGAGTACGGGGAAACAGCCGAACAGCAGAATATGGTCGGTGCATGGCTCTGTGACTATGCGGAGAGCCGACAGCCGTTTGACGAAATAAAACACCGCCATACGCTCAAAGAGGTTGGCGATGTGGCAGAGGGTAAGTATGATTGGAAAATAGAAAGAGAACAACATAGTATTAGCCTATAGTCCTCTTTCAATGTATCTTGTCAAATCCTATATTCAAATAAAGCTTCTATTTCTTTCCGTAATTCATCGTCAGGAATACGGCCTGAGAGAATTTTAGCCCATTCTTTAATTCTTTTGCCATGAAATTTCATGTTCAAAATACGTTCCTTGAAGTCCTCTATCCCCTCATGTTCTATTCTGTCTATTTTAGCATAATTAGTATCAAGTCGGTAGATATATAAACTTTGCAATTTCTTGACTTTCTCTTGATATTCCTTTGTAGGGCTATATACCAAGAATTGTTCTCCCAATGACTTGACATATTCTTCGGCATTTTTAATGTCGCTTTTATCTTCTTGAAACTTGAAGCCGTTAGTATTGGTCTGTTGTAAGTTTCCCGTGCGTTCGCTTGTGTCTTCCGGCTCCATAACAATATATGAAGGCGGTCTGTGATAATGTGAATCTCTTGCCTTGGCAACACTCTCTCCCGACACTACCAACGTATCCAATATATGAGGTTTACCCCAAATCACATTTTCCGGCAACCATGCAATAAGTGCAACATTTATATGCGGATTCTCAATAAAAATATTCTGACTTTCTTTGAATCGTGCAGTAATCTCAGTCGCAAAAGGAAACCATGCTTTAATCTCTATTCCCGGATTAGGAACAATGGATTTACTTGAAAAAGTAGCATCAGGGAATCCTGGGTCTTGCCGCATCCATTTTCCTTGTCCTTTCCAATCATAAGCATTTAGCAAATCAACTGTTGTAAATTCAATCATATTACCTATTAAAGGCGATAATTTTGAAACTACTTTTGCCAAATTTACTGCATATTCAATGGATTTTGGCTTTTTAATTTCCACAACATCAATATAATTTGATGATAAATCTTGAACCAAATGGCTCGCTATGCAAAGAGTTTCTGATGGCGACATGAATTTATAATTCTTTTTTTGGCTTGTTCGAATACTTCTGGTCTAATCTCGGCGCAATAAACTTCCCTGTTCGTTTCCTCACAGGCAATAGCAGTGGTGCATAAACCTGCAAACGGATCCCACACCACATCATCCTCATTTGAAGACATAGTAATAATGGCTTCTATCAGGTTTAAGGGTTTCTGATTTAAATGTACGGCTTTTTGTTCCTTTTTAATCCTTTCCTTACTGCGTAGTTGGGAAACTTCCCAAACATTTGTCATCCCGAAAGGACAATTAAAAATTGGTTTCAATTCAGCCCAATCCTCTTGTGTTAAGGGTCTTTTCCCGTCAATAGAAAAATAAGGTTTTCCCTCTTCTTTTCCAAACTCATTGGCATATTGGGAAATTTTACCAAATGCTTCAGCCGGTGGCATGTACCATAAATGACATTTTGTAAAGTATTTACGTGTAGCCGCATCTACCACTCCGCAGGCCTCATTAGTTTTGGAAAAAGGTAAGCCCGTTCGTCCCCATTCATACCTAAGCCATTCTTTCATCGACATAGTTTCACCATTTACATCGAACAGCGGTTTTTTTACATATTGAACGCAAACTTCAGTAACAACAGGCAAATGAGAAAGCGTTTTGGTATTAGTGTTTCCTGCGACGTGACTCATGCCTTTGTTCCAAAAATTACACGCCTTGAATTCCCAGCCCATCCTGACAAGCATAGGATGAACGGTCGCCCAGCCTTGCTCTGTATTCCAAAACCATAATGTGGTTTTAGGAGTTGCATATTTATTCCATTCCGCAACATGCTTTTCATACCATTCTGAAAGCCCTTCAGTGGATAAAAGGTCACCGGGATAGCCGTTGATACCGTAAGGACCATCACATACGATAACCGTCGGAGACTTCCACAAGGAGTATAAGTTAATGGCATCCCCACAGAAAATATGCGTTTTTATATCTTCGTATTTCTCCATATGAATATTCATTTGTTAGGCAATAATAATTCTCTTACATCCACATTCAATATTTCTGCAATTCTGTACAAAACAGGTATAGGCGGTTGCACCTTATTTGCCGCATACAAATTGACTGTATTGAAACTTTTACCCAACCGATGTGCTAAATCTGTTTGGCTCATTCCTTTGGCTTCCAAAAATTCCTTAATACGATTCATCAGTACATCTTGTTTACGTTTGCAAAGATACACAATTTAGTTGTGTATTCGGTGCAAAGACAAAACTATTTTGCTGCCATTTGTACCTTTATTGCTTCATAAAACGCATAACTCTTTGGTTTTCACCAATAATTAACAATTCCCCGACAATTCCTTTGTGGTTTTGACCTCATTCCGAACGGCCATCGGCAAAGTATAAAAATGCCTGCCGTTTGTTAAGTTTTTGTTAAATCTTCATCTTAAACCAACCTTTTTCTTTTCCTCTTTGCTTCTCCCCAAAACGGCTTTTTCACCCTGTTTCTTACAGCGATTATTTTTGTACCGATATTTTCTTATATCACTGATAATCAGCCATAAATACTCTCTCATATGTATTCCACATGAACAGCGTGGTGCGCCAGTTGTGGGAGCAGAACACCGACATCGTCATGGTCGATACGGGTAACTCGTATGAGGGACTCTGCGAGTATGTGGGCGGCAAGTACATCGCCTATACGGAGGACAAGCCCATCACCATGAACCCCTTCAACATCAGCAAGCGGGAGCTGAACATCGAGAAGATCGACTTCCTGAAGAACCTGATTCTGCTGATATGGAAAGGCTCGGAGGTGCAGATACCCGAACTGGAGTTCCGTGTGGTGGAGCAGTTGGTGACGGAATATTACGACTTCTACTTCAACGGCGTTCAGCCCTATCCTTCCTCACAGAAGGAGACACTGAGAAAAAACC
>UMHZ01069740.1_pt1 | contig 10048 bp, 6 predicted proteins | sample 1965671 | NCBI WGS metagenome assembly UMHZ01 (sample SAMEA4836111, study PRJEB28245) | human gut metagenome | biome: gut microbiome; material: fecal sample | place: Denmark | collected 2008 | reverse complement strand
CTTATTGTTCAATATCGGTAAACTTTTTTCAGGACTAGACAGAGATATACAGGTGAGGCTGGCTTGACATTGATCTCAGAGCTTACCGAGTCTATTTCAGAGAGGCTGGAAGTGAACAGGTCATATTTGGCATGCTTGAAGGCAAGTGCAGTTCCGTCTTCGCCTGAGAGCTTGATGGAATTGCAGGCTACAGGCAGATTGGAAGAGACATTGATCTTCACGAATGCGAGGACAGGCGCAAGTGACATTTCGAGAATGCCGTTGTCCGGGCGCTCAACTGATTTGACTGAAGATACGAAGATCTGGCTTCTCTTCAGCTGCGTCGTGGTCAGAGGAATCGATACCACCTGATTCTCGGCTACCGAAACCGGAATCGAGGTAGCATCCGTCATCTTGGTAGTGAACGGATAATACAGGGACACGTCATATTTCTTGCCGTCTTCCCATTTGAGCTTGTCAGCGTCACGGAGCGGGAAGAAACGGGATGATGCGGTGGATGTATATGCGTCATAATAGGCATTGTCATTCAACGCCGAACCGGTACCGGCTTCGGAAACGAACACCCCGATACGGTCGGAAACCGCTTCCCAGGTGATGACAGCCGACTCAGAAGGCGAGGAGGCTGACACCTTGAATGAAATGTACTCCGAAGAAGTCATCGGCGCATCTTTCTCCGGCTCATTCGCTTCTTCTTTTCCGCAGGCGGTCAGGGCCAATGCGGAAAGAAGCGTCATATATATTATTCTGTTTTTCATCTACTATATTATTGAAGAGTTATCTGATAGAACGAATCTGTTCCAGAATAGTAGTCCTTGGATGAGAACACGCCATGCGTCCACTTGAATTCGCTGACAGTCTGGCCGTCCAGTCCTTCGATGCAGTTGCCCTTGAACGAATATGGCTTGTAAAGCTTCATCACTCCGTCAGGAAGATTTATGGCACAGACATTCTCCACGACCTTCTCGGATTTGTAAACCGGAGCGCCGCTTTCGTCTGTCATCGGGTTGCCGTTCTCGTCAGTGGCCTGGACAGGCATCTCATAGGACAATGTCCAGATCTTGCTCTTGTAGTATCTCTCGTAATTGTTGAAATCAGGAAGAGATTCCCTGGTAGCAGTTCCGATCACCTTGCCGTTCACACAAAGGTCGAATGACTTTTTGGTCACGGCCTTTTCGCTGGCATGCACCTTGGCGATATAGCTTTCAGGTGTTTCATCGCCGGAAAGCGGTGTGAGCCGTATTCTGTTGAATGACTTCAGGCCTTTCAGGATGATCTCGTCATAGTTGTCGGAAATCGACATGACGGTGAACTCGAAATCACCGCCCCAGCCGCGATATCCGCCACCGTTCGGGCCTCCCGGGAAGGAGAAGAAATGTATGTAGTCATTGTTGGTGCAGAATTTCAGCATCGGACCGGTACCCAATTCCACCTTGTATTCTGACTCCGTAACAGGATCAGTCTGAGGTATGAAGCCGGCTCCCTCGAACCAGACTTTCACTGTATAGTCCGGTGAGAACTGAAGCACGTAAATCCATCCTCCATAACGGAGGTCCTCATCCGGGAAATACTCCATAACCCATGTTTCGCGGGCTACCAGCGCACTGCGACAGAGCTCGATGCGGTCTTCTGTACGTTGTGCGGCCGTCTCGTCGAAGATTCTGGAACTCTTGTAGCAGGAAGCCAAAGAGAGCAGCATCATCGCTGACAGAATATATGTTATAATTCTTTTCATATCGATTCGGGTTTATTCGTCAAGTGATTCCCAATCCAGGCTGTCCAGCTGAGCGATACGGCGATGATAGATTTCACACCATCTTTCGGAATCCACTCCGTAGGAATCCTTGAGCCATTTCTTAAGCATATCATATTTCTTTCTCATGAGCGGACCGCCGACAGGACCGGCCTTGGCTATCATTGCCTCTCTTTCCTCTTCCGTAAGGGAAATCAGACGTCCGCCGGTCTCTGCCACATCCTCGCTGTAGTGGGAGCGAGCATAGTTGCTGACAAATCCTTTCTGATAAGGGTCATCAGTAAGGGAAGTGTAGCGGTCGCCCACATAATCGCTGAGGGTGATGTCCTTGAACTCTGCAGGAGAGCCGTGGATACCGTCGAGAATATGGGTAAACTCATGGAGCATAGTTCCCGCGATTCTTTCCGCATCCTTGTGATACTCGAAGAAGTTTACGCCCAGAATATTGATCTGAAGGCCGTTCTCCGCAGATGCAAGGGCGGTGGAACCGCTGCTGCTTATCTCGAAACTTCCCACTAGGAAGAGCACTTTCGGGAAATATGATTTCACGAACAATGCAGGATCCTCGGTCTCGTCTCCGGAAGACATCATCTCCACCATGGCCTCAAGAGTCGTGAACTTGATAAGTTTGGCAATCATTATCGACTCCTTGATGTTAGGAGGTGATACCCAGTAGTTGAAGCTGGTCTCCCTGTCCGGCATACGGTATTCGAAACGGACATTGTAAGGCTCCACATAATTTCTCTGCAGCCATGAATCGAACTCGGTATATCTGTGGTTCTCTTCCTTGAAAATGCTCTCGGAGCTGACTTCATCCTTGGTGCAGGATGCTATCACCAGCACAGAGCAGGCTGCCAATATCATTGATATATATTTTTTCATCTTCATTCCTCCTTAAAGATATTTGACGAAAGGATGGTCAGGGGTCTCCGCATTGTTGCGCGGATTAGGCTCCAGACCGGTTTTTATGGACTCGGAAGGAATCTGGAATGCGCGACGCAAGTCATTGTAAGGCAATGTGACAGTAGCCTCGAATCCTGAGGTCGTAGCGTCGTCGTATTCGGTGTCGTCGAACCTGTCGATGGTGATTCCGTATCTCTTGAGGTCCATCCAGCGAAGTCCCTCCTCCAGAGAATCGATCCTCTTGCAGAACAGCAGGCACTGGGTCATATTTTCCTGAGTACCAGGCTCTACGGTGAATCCATGCGGATGAATCGGCTTCCTGGAAGTAGGCTCCTCCCTTGTATATTCCTTGATGTACAATGATGAAGAAGGGTCGCCGTAAACCTCATCGATCAGCTCACGTGTCAGATGACGAATTCCGTTGGTTCCGACCTTGTACATTGAACAGTTCCAGATATCCATATCTGCAGCAGCCTTGTCATATTCCTTGAGCTGGATATAGGCCTCAGCCCTGTTCAGAAGCACTTCATTGGCATCGAGGGCCACCATCGTGCTGCGGACATAACCGGTACCCGCCACCGGATCCACGACCTCCCACTGGGAAGGCCATTTCGGCCAATACACCTTGTTGGTTATGAGGTCAGCCCAGTAGAACGGAACCATCTGGTAGATATACTGGGTATTGTCCTGCTTGCCGGTATCATAGGCACCGCCCATAGGACGCTTCGCACGGACAGTCTCCATCTTGGCGATCCTGTTGGTGTGCGCATATCTTCCGCCGGTAGCAGACCACGCATTGAACAGACCGCCGTTCGCAGAATAGAGCGGAATGATCAGCAGGTTCACCTTGTTCGTAGGATTGATATAGTTCAATGCCCTGGTATCATAAGCCCAGGCCATCTTGCTGGTCGCAGCCCAGTCACGGAGCATCTCGGAAGGGTTAGTGCCGAGCACCACATTTGCAGCCTCAACCGCCTTCTCCCACTGGTTGCTATAGACGTAGAACCTGGTCGCAAGCGCATAGCCTGCCTTCTTGTTGAAATGATATTTCGGAACTGACCATGCCTCGTCGTTCAGAAGAGGAAGTCCTTCCTCGATATCCTTCTGGATCATCTCGTAGTCATGGGCAAGAGTACCACGGCTGTATTTCGGATTCAATGTGGTCTCCGGCTTGTCCATATAGGTAACTCCCAGATACTGAGACGCATACTGAGGATGATAAGGGAGACAGTAGATCATTGTCAGACAGAGGTGAGCGTAAGCGCGGCAGAGAAGTGCCTCACCCTTATAAGGGAGCATCTCCTCAGGAGTGCCCTGCTCGGCAATAGCCTGAAGAGCGGCATTCGCGGTGGCAATCATATTGTAATATGCCTGCCAGGTGTTCACGTTGCTCTCGTTGTCCGCTTCCTCTATCGGTTCCCAGTTATAATTCTGTTCAATGAGTCTGGACGTATTCTTGTTTCCTTCGCTATAGAGTTCGCAGTTGTCCGACGCATACTCGAAGAATCTCACGTAAGTTCTTGAAGCATAGGCGGAAACAAGCAGTTTCTGTATCTTTTCAGTCGAATTCAGTTCAGTTCTGTTGTCCGGGAGCTTGTCCAGGAACTTGTCGCAGGAGGTCAATCCCCCGATCAGAGAAAGAACTGCCAATGAATATGTTATAAATTTCTTCATATCCGCATTGATTTAAAATCCTATCTTGCAGGTCAATGTGAACTGCTTCGGCATCGGAACTGCAACACCGCCGGCATTGAGGAACTCAGGGTCCTGTCCTTCCAGCCTCTTGTCGGCATACAGAAGACAGAGATTGGTTCCCTGTATCTTGAATGAAAGGCTCTTCAGTCTGAGCTTTTCAACTGCAGTCTTAGGAAGTTCATAACCCAATGAAACCTCCTTGAGCCTGATGAAATCGCCCTTGGCAATACGCTGGTCAGAGTAGTTGTAGGCATTGTAGGCAATGCTGAGATTGCTGATGCTGTTGTTCTGACGCTTGCTTGCGATTACAGGCACATTGGTAATGTTCTCGTCACCCGGGTTGATGTATCTGTCCATGAACTCTCTCGGCATGGCGGTAAGGTCCGAATAGCTGTTGGAGAAGATAGGGTCCAACCTTACCACATTTCCGAAGGAGTAAGTCATGAAGACATTCATCGTGAAGCCCTTGAACTTGAACATGTTGCCGAAACTTCCGGTAATGGTCGGGTCAATCGGCCCCTCATACTTGAGGTTGCTGAAATTGTTCATTTCCTGGAACTGGATGTTCGTGGAAGTGATTTCCCCGTCCTTGTTCAAGAAAGTCGGGATACCCATCTCGTCAAGCCCCATGAAACGCAGTGAGAACACGGCGCCGCGAGGCATTCCTTCCATAGAATAGCCCGAACCTGTCAGATAACTGATCATTGTCTGGTAAGTCTTGAGCTTGGTCACGGTGTTCTTCATGTGCGAGAATATGAAGTTAGTAGTCCAGGAGAAATCCTTCTTGACGATATTCTTGGTGGTAAGCGAAAGCTCCACTCCGGAAGACTTCATGGAAGCCACGTTTCCGTATTTGTTGGACACGCCGCCAAGTCCCTGAGTGACCACACTTCCGATAAGGTCGAAGTTGTTTCTCTTATAAGTGTCGAATGACAGGAGGATGCGGTCGTCAATAAAACCGAGGTCAGCTCCCACATTGAACTCATGCTTCTTCTCGTATGTGAGTTCGGAGTTCTCGATGGATGACTGGTAGAGCGACGGCTCCTTGATATTGGTGGCAGGACGCCACGGAGTGCTCGGATAGAACAATGCAGTGGAGTTGTTCACCCACGCCGGGCCCCTGTCCGCTGTCAATGAATATGATACACGGAAGTTCATGCTGGACAATGCCGGTTTCAGCGCGTCGAACCACTCTTCCTGATCCGCAGACCATTTGCCGGCAACGTTCCATGTAGGCAGCCAGCGGGCGCTTCTTGCCCTTCCGAGTCTGTTGGAGCCTTCGTAACGGAATGTTCCGTTGATGGTGTATCTGTAATTGTATGAGTATGAAGCAGTAGCGGCAAAAGCGACATTGCGCTCGTGCGTATTGTTCAGGCTGTAGTAATATGAATTCTGCTCAAGCTGTTTCTTGAACAGGTCCAGAATATAGAACGGAGTCTCACCGGCCTCATACTGAAGTCCCCATCCGTCGAAAGAGCTTGCGTGCCTGTCCAGTGAGTTGACTTCCACCGCAGCGAAAGCATTGATGATATGCTTGTCGGCAATGGCGGTATTGTATGTTCCTGACGCTCTGAAATCCACGCTGAGCGCCGAGTAGTCATTCTTTTTCAGGATACCTCCCTGAGGCAGGACCGTGTACTTGTCCCCTGTCGGATTGTCCGGATCCTTGTACAGGTAAGGGTTAGCATTCATGATAATCTTGGTGGCAGCAGAACGGTAAGCCTCGGCCTGGTTGGAATTGTCCCTGATATTGTGCTCAGTCATTGACAGCTGATATCTTACTGAACCGAGGGCGGACAGCTCGAGACCTTTTATCGGCTTCGCCTTGATCTCCGCCTGGAACTTCGTGTCGAGCACAGACAGGTCAATGTAGTTGTTCTCCAGCTCGTGCTTGATATTGAACGGAGCATAATTCCTGGTGTAGAACTCGTCCGGATCCAGTGTCCTCGAAGTACGGAGGGCATAAGAATACGGGTTGATGTCGAAATCACGCTTTACCGAGCCCTCAACGAGGTTTGTGGAAGACGACAGCGAACCAGGTGCCCTCTGCTGTCTGTATGAGGCGTTTCCGATGATGTTCAGGGTGATGTAATCCTTGAATATCTTCTGGGACGTGTTGAAAAGCGCGGTATATCTGTTCACCTTGCTCTGGATAGACCAGCCCGGATCGACCAGCGCGCCCAGAGACGCATAGTAACTGCCTTTCTCAGAACCTGAAGTGATGCTGACAGAGTGGCTGTGCTGCACCGTCGGACGGAAAAGTTCGCTGAACCAGTCGGTGTTGCGCATCTCGGCCTTGCGGAGATATGCCTTTCTTCCTGCTTCAGTATTCTCAACAAGATATTTTCCTGTCGTGGAATCGTATGTGTTCATCAACTGGGACATCTTGCTGTAAACACCGCCCTGCGAATTATATACGCTGCTGGTGAAGTTGAGCCATCCCTTCTGGTACATTTCCTCATAGACCGACATCTGCTCCTGTGAGTTCATGATGTTGAACTCGGAATATGAAGGGACAAGACGCATGGTATATTCACCGTTGTAGTTCACGCGGGTCACGCCGGGAGTTCCTTTCTTGGTGGTCACGACAATGACACCCGCCATTGCCCTCGCTCCGTAGATGGAAGTCGCGGAACCGTCCTTGAGGATCTGGAACGACTCGATGTCGTCAGAGTTCAAGCCTGCTATCGCGGAACTGATCAATGTCGTGGCATCTCCGGATGACAGGGAATTGGCATCAACATTGACCACATCCTCCATTATGACGCCATCGACCACCCACAGAGGCTTGGAATCTCCGAAAATGGAGGTGGCACCCCTGACTCTGATCTTAGGCGCAGTACCGAAGGTTCCGGATACGTTCTGCACCGACACTCCGGCTGATTTTCCTTCGAGCGAACGGCTGATTTCACCCACACCGCTGATATTTACATCCACGGCTGAAAGCTGGTCGGTCGCTCCTGTGAAGAGACGTTTGTCAGTGGTGGTCATACCGGTAACCACTGCCTCAGAAAGCATTTCCGTGCTTGTGGAGAGCACAAAGTCCACTTTTTCTGCAGCAGGTTTGGTGACATTGGTATAACCCAGACAGGAAGCCTCGAGCTTGGCTCCTGCAGGGACTTTTGTCAATGTATAATTACCGTCAAGGTCCGTGACGGCGGCATTGCCCGTGCCCGCCACTGCCACCACGACACCTATGAGAGGCTCGCCGGCATCGTCCTTGACTGTACCGCTGACTGTCAATGTCTGCTGCGCGAAAACTGAAAATGTGCAGGCAAACGACAGCAGCAATGCTATAATCAATCTTTTCATAAGTCGTTACTATTCTGTATATTCCTTGGTAAGCACAAGTTGCTGATATGCTACAATACGTGTGGTGAATGCAAAGAATCTGTCACGACTCCACCAGATATTCAACTGCTGAGGGATATCGTTGCTGTTCAGTTTGGCATTCTCGAATGAAAGAGTGACTGTGTGGTTCACATCATCGAATACAGGTTCGGCATCCCAAGCGGCACGACCCTCTGTAGAGAAGATGTAGAATCCTGACGGATTGGACGAAGTCGGCCTGTTGAAATGCACTGAGTAGTACTTGTTTGCAGCCTCATCTTTACCGAAACCCTGGATGCCGATTCTTACTTTACCGTCCACCAGCTGGGCTGAGAAAGGATAATTCACGAGTTCGCCTTTCTGAACCGTAACCGAGAATGACTCGTACATCTTTTCTGTCGCGAACACGAAATCGCTCTTGTCTCCGCACTCATCGGCGTTCTTTGCCACTTTCCAAGTGCCCAAGAGATAATACCAGTCCGGTTTCTTAGGGAGTGTCAATGTTACATAAACAGGTTCAATGCTGTTGTCCGCAGGGGTGATGACTGCTCTGCCGGAGAATGCTCTGCGGCTCTGAGCCTTGCTTACGATGAATGTCACACCGCTGGCTGATTTCTCGAATGAGAAGACGCCATCCGGATTCTCAGGGATTTCCACGCTGAAATCAGATGTGCACTTTACAAGTGTCTGCAATTTCTGGTCAGAATCAGAGAACTCCAGGCTTGATTCACTTATGATGATTCCCTTGAACGGAGACTGTTTCACTGAAAAACTGACGGAATTACTGCTTTCAGCATTGATGGTAACATCCGCAGTGCGCTCTGTATCACCAGTATATGAGAATACATTGAACAGAACAGACGAACCGGCGACACTTACGCGAAGCCAATCCGGCGCAGATGACTCGGCCGTCAGTTCGAGGCCGCCTGCTTCAACTACAGCAGTTCCGAATCCTCCTGCGGCATCGAACGACGTAGCGGAAACACTCTTCAATTCAATCTCTGGGACTGAATTGTCTTTGCTGCATGACAGACCGCAGAAAAGCGCGGCCGCCAGAGCGATGACTGATATAATTTTTCTCATCATATTGAATAATTATTTTACATATTCTATTGCGACCTGTGAGTCCCCGTTCAGTTTTGTTCCTGCCAATTCGATATGGACATAGATGAACTGATAGGTCCTGTCGCGTTTGTATTCCAATGGGATCTCCACTACCTGATTGTCCTTGCCGATTTCAACATTGATGTCCTTCTTGACGGAACGTACCCAGCCGGCAGCATTGACCTGCACACGCTTGAGGGTGACATTGTCCTCACCCCTCTTCCATCTGAATCTCAGGGCCTTGACCGGAATGTAATCCTCAGGCTCCATCATGCGGATGATCAATGTGCTGCTGTCTCTCATCTCGAAAGATGTCCAACCTGAAAGGCCCTGGCCCTCAAGAGGTTCAATGTCTTTCGCAACATTGACAAGTTCCTGTGATTCCTTCACGAGGTCCTTTACCGGAACGAAATCGGAGAGTTTCTTCTCCTCAGTGAAATTACCCTCCCAAGCGGCGAAGTCAAATGGTTTGTCCGCTTTTTTGGCATCGAAGAAATGCTGCCATCTCGGGATATAGTAGTCGCGGATAAGACCTGACCAGATCTTGCATGCATAGTCATTGAGGCCGGCATCAGGATAGCTGACACCCCAAGTAGTCACGATTCTGCGGCAGTCCTTTTCATATTTGTCGCTCTCCTGCTGACTGTCACCCCATCCGCGGGCAAAGTCTATCCATCTCTGCATACGGGTTACAGGGTTCTTGTCCAGAAGTCTGTCTGCGCGAAGCATCAGGTCCTTGAAGCGGACCTCCATAGCGGCAGCCTTGTCATTGTCTCCGGCAAGATAAGCTTCATTGATCTGATTTACGAGCAGGTCTGCCTTGCCGAACGCATAGAAGCCGGCCCACAAGGCGAGGTCGGTGAGATATGCATCATTGTCACCGAGTTCCGAAGCAGCCGCAATATAGGCTTCAAGAGCCTCGAAGTGCGCCTTGGAAACCACGTAACGGCCTCCGAGACCGTAGAACGGCTGTCTCTGAACTACGTACTGTGCACGGCTTGAGCACATTCCGTAAGAGCTTTCGAGCATCTTGTTCCAGAATGTCATCATCGTCTCAGGACATTTTCCGTATCTGTTGATGGTATAATTCCTCAGCCATTCGTGGATATCCTTGTGGGAAGTGCTCCACCACGCATCTGAAAGGATTTCGTAGATCACTTCGTTGCTTTCCACGCCTTCAGGAGCGGTGCCTGCGCCGACAAGATTGCCCATATTTGCGGAGCTGAGGGCATTCAGATGGCCGTTAAGGTAGAAGTCCAATGCGCC
>UMHZ01009747.1_pt1 | contig 10076 bp, 10 predicted proteins | sample 1965671 | NCBI WGS metagenome assembly UMHZ01 (sample SAMEA4836111, study PRJEB28245) | human gut metagenome | biome: gut microbiome; material: fecal sample | place: Denmark | collected 2008 | reverse complement strand
CCGTTCTCTGCGACAAAATAGTTACTTGTCACTATTAAGCCTTCCTTTTACTTGTTTTTTGTCATGTTTATAATAGTGATATAATACCTCGTAGATATTGAATCCAATTCCTTTTACAATTGCTTTTGCAATTTCCATCCGTTCTTTCTGATATTTTTCTACCTGTTTTACCACCAGTTTTCCACTCAAATAGTTGTCTCTAGGATAGTACGTTCCACTATATCCACCATAGTAATTAAAAAAATGAACCACAATATGATTTTGCGCCAAAAAATTCAGCAGTTTTGTGTTTGTGCTGACCTCATTTAAGCAATAAATTTCTTTTGTATTTTCAACTGGAATATAGATATTTTTTCCGTTTTTACGAAAACATAAAGAGTTATCTTTTCTTGTTAGTTCTCCCATTGATGTGATATATTTCGTACTTCCCATTTTTGCTTCCTCCTACTTATCAGATAAAACAGTATTCATAATAAGAGCATCTATCACAACTATTTTTACAAGTACATTCTGGAACTTCGTTACTTTCTAACAATGTTTCTATTTCTTCAATATGCTGTTTTAATTCCTTTCCTTTTTTCCGTGTCAATTCTATAATTTCTGTCTTTTTTCCATTTTCATGAACCTCCAGAAATTCCAATTTCCCCTTCCGCACAATTCCTTTTGATTTCAAAATGCTTAGATAAAACAATAACTGCCACCGTGCCCCTTCCGCACCTGCATCAGACTTTTTTATCTCTATTGCATAATCTTTTGTCAATTCGTCCAATCGGATATTGTCAATCACAATCTCTGTATTCTTCTTACCTTCTGCAAGCTGTTTATGAATTTCCCTTCCGATTTTTACCTGCTCACTGTCATCTTGTAAATTCAAGCGATTACCTAACAGGTAACACTGTCTCTTGCAATAAAAATAGCTGTTCATTAAAGTTCCATTTACCTGCATAATAAATCTTCCCTCCTTTCTTGGCAGATACTGTTAAAATCCTCCATGTCTCCAGATATCACGTTCACTGACATGGAACATACGGGCAACTGTTTTGACTGCTTCAGATTCGTCCATCCCTTCTGCGATTAATTCAAGAATCTTTGCGATAATATGTAACCATTTTACTGCTGACATAATTTCTTCCTCCTTAAAATGAACTAACTATTCTATTAACTTTTCCCTTAACTTATCTATACTATAGCTCATTTTAATGAATGATTGTAGTGAATGATTTTTATTTATTTCTGTTACTCTTTATCAGCTTTTTTCTTATTTTTATCTTATATTATGTTACTCATATAGGAACATGACTACTAAAACGCAAAAAAGTTCCTCACTTCGTATTTGAGTGAAGAACTTTTTTATGTTGTTATTTTTTTTTCATCTCATGTTATTGTTCATCAAATCAATATTGATACTATTGCCGAAATATATGAGTGTCAATACATCCCATGTTATTGTTCATCACAGGCTCGTGCCAACGTCGATATGGATGAGTACAAGTGTCAATACATCCCATGTTATTGTTCATCGTATTTCTGTAAAAGCGATTATGCTGTAGCTTCATCGTGTCAATACATCCCATGTTATTGTTCATCTTAAATGAAGAAATATATTGTGAGTATTTTAGTGAGGTGTCAATACATCCCATGTTATTGTTCATCCTTGTATCAAAACTGCCACACATTTCATCAAAGGGTGTCAATACATCCCATGTTATTGTTCATCATGGTGATTGATGGAGTATTCAATTCAAAATTCCAGTGTCAATACATCCCATGTTATTGTTCATCAAGAAATTAATACTAATTTCTAATAGTTGTACATTTGTGTCAATACATCCCATGTTATTGTTCATCACAGGCAAAAAAATTCAATCGTATTGATTTATTAGAGTGTCAATACATCCCATGTTATTGTTCATCTGAATACTACACCACATCCCATCAATATGATGGATAAGTGTCAATACATCCCATGTTATTGTTCATCAGAGTTTTTGATAGCCCATGAACTTGGACATATACAGTGTCAATACATCCCATGTTATTGTTCATCAATCGATGCCGAACATGTTAAGGATGTTACCTATGAGTGTCAATACATCCCATGTTATTGTTCATCTGTATGTAACAACAGTATTTAAGCCCAACGTTACAGTGTCAATACATCCCATGTTATTGTTCATCACCAGGAATGTGATGATCTACATAATGCTGTAAATTGTGTCAATACATCCCATGTTATTGTTCATCATGATAGAGGAGAATATAAGTTAGAATTAAGAAGGTGTCAATACATCCCATGTTATTGTTCATCTGATAATGCAATTAACAGGGCATTTGAATCTGTTCCGTGTCAATACATCCCATGTTATTGTTCATCTCACGATTTTAAGGCATTTCTAATTCACCTTATCTCGTTGTCTCCTTTATTTTAAAGCATTTTTCGTTTTTTTACCAGCCTTTTTCATATTTTCTATTTTTTCTTTTGCAATACCTCAATCCCTTATATTTTCTAGCTTTTTAGAGTTTTCCTTACTTTTCCGCCTGGTAAAAAACTTTTCTATTTATTTCCATCTATAATTACAGTATCCAAACCCTCTTGAATTTAATTCACAGATTCCTGTTCCCAGTAAAAAATATGCCATTTTCTGTGCCTGTTCTTCATCTGGAACTTTAAGGCTAACCTTATCTCCCAACAAGCAAATTTCTTTATATTCATTTGGAATCGGATTTCTATTCAAAAAATGAAAGTCTGTATACAATTGAAAATCTTCATTCAAATTTTCACCTGTATACTGTTTATATTTTTTTATGGCATTTTCAAATAAATGTTTTTCAAAGGCATCTAAAGACATCTGATTTCTCCAATAACCTTCATCTGATTTTTGAATCACCGGTGTCAGGCTGTAAATTTCATGGATTCTTTTTTGAGGTAAAATTCGTCCTTCTATCGTAAGTCCTTTTATAAATGGATTATGATGGTCTTTTAATACTTCATAAAAATATTTTGCAAGTTTTGCATCGACTGTACGAATTGTGATTGTATAAATCTTATCTTTTTTATACACTCCTTCTTTTTCAAGTGGATAGCATCCATTAAAGCAATAATTTTTAAACTGATTTTCTTCATGGTAGTCCAACCATTTTGATTCCTTTGCAAGTGCTGAATCAATAAATCCTGCTTCTCTTGCAAGCAGCTTTTTGGTTTCAATATTCTTTAACAAATACACTTTTAGTTTCATTTCAAATACTTTCATAAGTTGTTTTCCTCCGAAGCTCTTATGTTCTGCAACTAGGATAACATATATCTTTTATCATTTCAGTACTTTCTTCATAATCTCTAACAGCCTTTCCTTATCAATCGGTTTTGACACATGTTCATTCATTCCTGCCTCCAGTGCTTTTTGTCTATCCTCTTCAAATGCATTTGCTGTTATTGCCACAATTGGAATATTAGCTGTTTCTGGATTTTTTAGTTTTCGGATTTGGCGGGTTGCTTCATATCCATCCATAATCGGCATCTGAATATCCATCAAAATCAAATCATACTGACCTGGTTTTGCAGTTCTCATTTTTTCTACCGCTATTGTTCCATCTTCTGCCGTATCTAAAATAAACCCTTCTTCTTTTAGCAGTTCTACTGCAATTTCCCGATTCAATTCATTATCCTCGGTCAAAAGAATCTTCTTTCCTTTGAATAAATTTTCAGAATTTTCTCTCTCACTAAGCATTTTCATCTGACCTGTTTTTTTGAATACCTTTGTTTCACATTCTACCACCTGACTATTGACTTTAAATGGCAATATTACCGTAACTTCTGTCCCTTTCTCCTGTCTGCTTTTTACCGCAATAGTACCACCCATCCTGTCTACAATCTTTTTTACAATCGCCATTCCAAGTCCCATTCCTTCAATCCCGCTGACTGTAGAGGTCTGTTCTCTGGTAAACGGTTCAAATATATGTGCTATAAATTCTTCACTCATACCGATTCCGGTATCTTTTACACGAAATTCATATTTTGCAAATCCCGGCTCTTGTTCTTCTAATTCTCGAATTTGAAAATAAATTTTTCCTCCAGGTCTTGTATACTTTACTGCATTTTCCAAGATATTTAATAATACCTGCTTTAATCTAAGTTTATCCGTAATAACATTTTTATGCACCATATTTTTGGTATCTGCACAAAATTTCAGCTGTTTCGCAGAACTATCTGTCTGAATAATTGCTTTTAAATTTTCCAGCACATCCGGTAAATACACTGGTGCGTGTTCAAGCTTTAATGTTCCGCTTTCAATATGACTCATATCCAGAACATCATTTATTAATAACAGTAAATGGTTGCTTGCTGTCTCTATTTTCGATAGATATTTTTTAACCTCCTGCGCTTCATTAACATGGGCAGATGCAAGCGCCGTATATCCGATAATCACATTTAATGGTGTTCTTATATCATGTGAAATACTGTTTAAAAAAATAGTTTCTGCACGATTGAACTGATTTTCTTTTGTTTCTTTTTCGACTCTGTTTTCTAATTGATTTTGAGTTTTCTTTTCTGAAGGATTTTGTTTCCAAGACTTCATTCTTTTCTTCTTTCTACTCACTTTCAATTATTCTTTTTTCTATCTTATTTTTCCTACAATCATACCATATCGAACTGTCTTTTCTTGTAAAAAAAGGACTCTAACCGAAAATTTTTTTCAGCTAAAGTCCTTTTTATTTTTACCATATTTTCTATAAATATATCTCAGACGACATCTGCCACCATTTCTTAATCTATTTCATTCCATATTTCTCTAAATCCACTTTTCCATTCACAACTTCAACTCCATCTTCTCTTAGGAGTTCTGCCTGTGCCTTTCCCCCTCCAAATGCAAATGCACCTGCAAGCTCCCCTTTGGAATTTACTACTCGAAAACACGGAATATGAAGTGGGTCTGGATTTTTATGTAAAGCATTTCCCACAGCTCTTGACATTCTCGGATTTCCTGCCATCTCTGCAATCTGTCCATACGTTGCCACATGTCCTTTAGGAATTTTTTTCACTGCTTCGTAAATTCGTTTTGTCGGACTGTCCGTAATCAAATCATAACTTTCTGCAATCATACGCTTTACATCTTCATTCGGAATACTGCCATCTAAAATAATCGTATTCCAATGTTCTTTGTTTTGATGATACCCTGGAATTACAGACTCATAAGTGCTTCTCCAGAAATCACGCCACTCCGGGTCTGCTTTTACATTTAAATTCAAAAAACCATCTTTCTCATAGGTCCACAAAAATGCTTTTTTGCTTTTCTTTACCCGTACAAGCTGCCAGTTTGTATCCGAAAACGGCGTATCCACATAAGTATCCGCAAATGTTAATCCATAAGCTAAAATCTCTTCTCGTGTTTTCATCTTAATCACCTCTAAATTAATGTGTCAAATCCTTCACCCATTTATATTTTCTAAAATGCAAAAATACCCACGGAAGTTTCCCAACTTCGTCAATACAGGTACATGCATACACAATCACGACCGGCCAGTGAAAATAGTAAGTACCAAGTGCAGCAAGCGGAATTGCAAGGCACCACATGCATACTGCAAGACTGTACATATCAAATATCGTGTCTCCACCTGCTCCAAAGATTCCATTAATTGTGACATCATTGACCGAACGCCCTATCATGTAAAAGGCAATCACTCCAAACATACCTTTTAAATATCCTGCTGCCTGTGGAGTCAGATTCACGAAATGCAGAATAATTGGTGCAGTCACCAACATCAAAAGGGAAGCCATCACACCACAGACCAGTGAAATTTTTAATAAACGGATTCCATATAATTTTCCTCGTCTTAAATTTCCGGCTCCCAATTCATTTCCAACCATAATTCCTGCTGCACTTGAAATACCCGCACTAAAACAGCAGATAATATCACGCACAACCGCAGCAACAGAGTTTGCTGCTGCCGCATTAACACCCAGATGTCCCATAAAGGATGAATAAGACGTAAATCCAATCCCCCAGAACAGACACGCACCAAGAAGCGGAAGAGCACATTTTTGAAAATCTTTTGCAAGCTGTTTATTTCGATAAAACAACCGCTTCATATCCGGATGAATGTAGCCGTCTTTATAAGAAATCACAATTGAACAGCCCAGTTCTAAAATACGTGCCACTAAGGTCGCAAGTGCTGCACCTTTTACTCCCATTGCTTCTAAGCCAAATGCACCATAGATAAATATCCAGTTTAAAATAATATTTACACAAACGGTAAATGAACTGATAATTGCCGTTGTCTTTGCATGTTCACTTGTTTTCATAATGACAAGATAACACTGCGAAATTCCGGTTAACAGATAAGAACAGCCTGCGATTTTCAGATAGTTCACACCATACCCAATCAGTACAGATTCATTCGTAAAAATCAACATCAGATACTTTCCAAAGAATACACATCCAATAAAAAATATAACGGATACCATGCCACAAAGCCGAAGTGCCATACAGAAAATATCATCTAAGGTTTTGATATCTCCCTTTCCCCAGTACTGTGCCCCCAAAATTCCAAGGCTTGCTGTTGCTGCTGCCAGAAACATGTTTTGGATAAACTGAATCTGTGTTGCCAGTGAAACCGCAGACATATAATTCTGGTTCATTCCCCCAAGCATAAACGCATCGGCTACTGCGACCATTGCAAGCATCAGGTTTTGCAGTACAATTGGAATCATCAAACTCCATAGTTTTCTGTAAAAAATACTGTCTTTTTTTAGTTTCATTTTAAATTCCCTTCTTAAATTTTTGATACGATTTCAACTCGCATTATAGCAAAAATTCAGACAAAAAAACACCGTGAAAAATGGCTTTTATCCCCTTTCCACGATGAATGCTATTTATTTCTATCATATTTTCTGGTATTATTTATTCCTCAGATTCTTCAACTTCTTCCAATTTTTACTCTTTTCTTATAAATTAATTGACATTTCAAACATCATCTGTTAGAATACAACCATCTAAAAGGGAGTAGCTAGCCAAATCCGGTTTGCTTTTTCGTCAATACAGTCATTTTACATGACTCGGAAAGTGATTAAATAGCAAGACTTTTACTGTATTTATTATTTCATACAGTAGGAGTCTTTTTTTATACCTACTGTATGATAAACACACAAGAAAGAAGAGGTATATTATGATTTTACAAGTGATGATTTTGTTAGCAGGTTTTATTTTATTAGTCAAGGGCGCTGACTGGTTTGTCGAAGGTGCCGCCAGTATTGCTAAAAAACTAGGTGTTCCACAGTTAATCGTAGGACTCACCATCGTAGCAATGGGAACAAGTATGCCAGAAGCCGCTGTCAGCATTACCGCTGCACTAAATGATAATGCAGGAATTACCATCGGAAATGTCGTAGGAAGTAACATTTTAAATATTTTAATTATCCTTGGAATTACTGCCGTTATTACAAATGTAGCCATTCAGAAATCAACTTTGCGTTACGAAATACCATATATGATAGGAATCACTGTTCTATTGATGATTTTTGGTGCAACCGGAAGTTCCATTACATTTTGGGAAGGCGTTGTTTTCTGGATTTTATTCATTCTGTTTCTTGGATATTTGTTTGTAATGTCCAGAAAAGGAAGTTCTGAAGAAGAGGAAACTGCAAAAGAGCTCCCTGTCTGGAAATGTATTATTCTGATGATAATCGGCGGAGTGATGGTTGTAAAGGGAAGTGATTTTGCAGTCAGCGGTGCTTCTGAAATAGCCAGATTCTTTGGAATGAGTGAACGATTTATCGGACTTACGATTGTCGCTTTCGGTACTTCCCTTCCGGAACTTGTAACATCCGTTACAGCCGCCAAAAAAGGAAATGTTGGAATCGCAATTGGAAATATTGTAGGAAGCAATATCTTTAATATCTTATTTGTAATAGGAACAACCGCTCTGATTTGTACAGTTCCTTTTGAAAGTAAGTTTATGATTGATAATGCAGTCGCAATTTTCAGTGGTATTTTACTTTGGGCCGGCACAATAAAACACAAAGAATTAAGAAGACCTTGTGGAATTGTTATGCTGTTATGCTATGCTGCATATTTTATCTATTTATGTATGTGAACTATTTAAGAGAAGAGGGTGCGAACATTTTCTGGACTATCTAAAATAAAGGGGCTTTCAATGCCCCTTTATTTTTTCCAAATACTTCACCGGCACTTCTTTTGTAAGCCACACTCCATTTTTTGATAAAAAGAAAGTATATCCATCCTGATACATTTCTCTTGTTTTTACCGTATAAAGAACTGGTCTTCCATGTCTGCTTCCAACTTTAAGCGCAGTTTCTTTATCCTTTGATAAATGTACATACAATCTGCTTTTGCGAATCAGACCAATCTCATCAATTGATGCAACATACTTTTCACCTGTTCCATGCCATAATTCCTCCGGTGGCTCTACCTCTTCTAATTCAACGTCCACTGGAATTGAATGACCCTGATTCGCCCGAATTAAAGTCTTGTCCTCATTAAAAGAATATCTCTCTTTCTCATCTGTCCGGACAATTTCTTCTAAAATGTCCATATTAAATTCTCTGGTTTTTGAAATTCCCTCAATCAGCTCAGCCACATCCGCCCAGCCATGCTCATCCAGACTGATACCAATCGTTTCTGGTTTGTGGCGTAAAATCAGACTTAGAAAACAACTGGTTCTTGTTAAGTTCATGTTATTTATCACCTCTCAATTTATATCTCTGTTATATTATTTTTTCTATATATTCTTTAAATTGATTATACTATATATTCTTTAAATTTTCATCTGTTTTAGCAAAGAAGGATTGATTTTCCGACTGCTCTAAATCTCATCAAAAAACACCTCGCCGAAGCGAGGTGCTGATGCATTGTTCTGTATTTTTCTGTGAATTTTCACGCTTATCCTAGATTTGAACTCTACCGTGAAATGATCTTCCTAAAAAATATTGATGATTATTTACTACATTCCATAACAAGCTTCTCACATCTGTCATATCCAAGCTGTGAACTATTCAGACACAACGTATAATTACTGGCCTTTCCCCATTTCTGATCCGTGTAAAAATTATAATTCGTCATACGCCTTTTATCTGTATCTGCCATCATTTTGACAGCTTCCTTTTCTTCTACATTATATAAGCCCATAATTCGCTGTATTTTTTCCGGCATATCCCCATGAATAAATACATTCAGCACATCATCCCGATCTTTCAGAATATAATCTGCATTTCTTCCGATAATTACACAAGATTCCTTATCAGCCAGTTTTAAAATAACCTTTCTCTGTGCCTCATACACCATGTCTTCCACTGATTTTCCTGTGATATCACGTCCGGCAAATGCATATGCAAACAATCCTTTTTTCGGAGATAATTCCGCATTTTTCTGAACATACTCCTGTGATAAACCTGTCTTCTCTGCAATCTCATTAATGATATTTTTATCATAATAAGCAATCCCAAGTTTCTTCGCTACTTCTTCTCCGATAAAACGTCCACCGCTTCCAAATTCTCTACTGATTGTAATGATTCTTTTTGCCATTTCCAGTTCCTCCTTAATTCAAAACATTCACTTTATTTTTTCTGATTCGCTTTAAGAATACATAACCTGCAAAACATGAAACTATTTCAGTAATCGGAAATGCCCACCAGATCAGTGAAACTCCCATCTGTCCATTTCTGACAAATATTGAAAAAATTCCGGCCAGCGGCAGTATAATAATAAATTGTCTCAGAAGTGAAATAACCAGCGATTCTATGCCTCCATCCAGTGCCTGATAAATGCCCTGATAAGCCACATTGATTCCGGCAAAGAGAAAGCTTACGGAAATCACCTTCATTGCACCAATAAAATATTCTCTCGACTGTCCTGCATTAAACAGCGTTGCAAATGCTCCGGGAAAAACCTCCGTGATTGCAATTCCCAGAATCATTAACACAGTTGTATAGATCAGACCATATTTGATTCCATCCTGAATTCTTTTCTTACTTCTCATTCCATAAGCAAATGCAAGGATCGGGGTGATCGCATCTCTAAGTCCAAATGCAAGGAACAGAACAAACTGCTGTACCTTATAGAACA
>UMHZ01031275.1_pt1 | contig 10083 bp, 6 predicted proteins | sample 1965671 | NCBI WGS metagenome assembly UMHZ01 (sample SAMEA4836111, study PRJEB28245) | human gut metagenome | biome: gut microbiome; material: fecal sample | place: Denmark | collected 2008 | reverse complement strand
GCATGTTAAATGAACGAGAAATGAAATACCGCTTAAAATGCGCCGAAGATGCCAAAATTCCAATTACTAATTATGGAACTTGCATTGCTTATATCAATGGAATCTTAAATCGAAGTCTTGAGCCTGTGAAAGATTTCCTTTAAAATTTTTTTATCTCAAAATAAAAAGCCGGATGCTCTCTTATCGAGAAAACATCCGGCTTTTTCCTTTACAGAGGTTATTTTATTTGGAGTAGAACAACCTTGTATTTTTAACCGTGTTCTTTTTTACTTTTCTTCTTCATCCTTTCTTGATTTTTTTCTTGCTTTCCAGGAAAATCCGCCAACTCCCATAGAAGTTACTGCAAGACTAATCCATCCCCAGATACTTGTCGGGTCACCAGTCTTTGCATTGCTGCTTGTAGAAGTAGTTCCGGTAGATTTACTTCCTGTTGTTCCTGTGCTTGTTGTGCCTTTGTTTGTTGTAGCAGTTGTACCTGTAGTTCCTTTATTGGTTGTAGATGTTCCTGTTGTAGTACCTTTATTGGTTGTATTGGTATTTGTGGTGTTATTGTTTTTATTGTTATTATCTTTGTTGTCGTCACCTTTATTAGAATTATCTACTTTTTTCAGTCCATCAATCGCTGTCTGTAAGTCTTTTGCTGCATTATCTACTGCTTCCTGAGACTCTTTCTTTTCCAGTGCACTTTCTGCTGTTTCCAGTGCTGTTTTTAATGCACTCCAGGTTTCGCTTGTGTAATCTGCTTCTTTTAATGCTTTTGCAGATGCAATTACTTTTTCAAGTTCTGTTGTGTTAACTTCTGCCGGTGTTTCATTATCTGCTTTTTTCAGTCCGTCGATTGCTGCCTGTAAGTCTTTTGTGGCATTGTCAACTGCTTCCTGAGATTCTTTCTTTTCCAGTGCACTTTCTGCTGTTTCCAGTGCTGTTTTTAATGCACTCCAGGTTTCACTTGTGTAATCTGCTTCTTTTAATGCTTTTGCAGATGCAATTACTTTTTCAAGCTCTGTTGTGTTAACTTCTGCCGGTGTTTCTGCTTTTACAAGCGCTTCAATTGCTGCATTTAAGTGACTGGTTGCTTCGTCAACAGTTGCCTGGCTGTGTTTTGCTGCCAGTTCCTCTTTTGCTTCCTGCAATTCTGTCTGCATGGATGCCCAGGATTCGCTTGTGTAATCACTTTCGTTTAATGCCTCTGCTTTTGCGATTGCTGCCTCTAATTCCGTTGTTGAGATTTCGCCTGTTTCTGGTTTTACAATGTTTTCTTCGGTTGCCTGGAATTTATAAGTGTAATCTTCATATCCCATTGCATATACGGTTAACTCCCAGTATCCGGTTCCGTCTGTTCCTGCCGGTAACTGGCAACGTAAGGAGTCCGTTAAGCCAAGCTGGATTCCCATTGATTTATGCATCCAGTTATCTGCTGCAAATTTGGTTCCATAGCTTGCAAGAGCGGTTGTATAAGTACTGTCGTTTCCATAGTAAGTCCAACGGGTTGCATACATTCCAGAGCCCAGTCCGCCATAGTTTCCATTTAAGTCTACTCTCAAGAATTCACCATAAGAACCATTTGCAGCTTTTACTTCCGGTTCAATTCCTTCTGCTACTTTCAGGGCATTGCCTTTTAATCCGGAGTCACTTCCGGTTGCTCTTGCTCCAAAGCTGAAGCTTCCGTCTTCATTCTTAGTTGCTTCTTTTAAACCGTTTGTTTTTTCTGTTACTTCTGCTGTTTCTGTATAAGCCTGCAAATTCTTTTCAGTAAAACCACCTGCTAATGTTCCGGCATTTTCTACGACCTGATACTTTTTGCAAAATTCATCGTAGTCTGCTGTCTTTACTTTTACCGGTACATACTTGATTCCTTTGACTTCATAGTCTTTCATGGTTGCAGTCTTTTCTGCACCGTTTTCATTATAGGTGATGGTTCCTTTGTTGAATGTAATCACACTTCCATCCGTTAAAACTGCCTCGGAAGAACTATTCCAGTAAGATACCGGATATTCTTTTCCGTCTGTATCATAGATAACGGCTGTGCACTGATAACTTCCTCTATGTAAACCATGATTTGTGGTTGCTCTTGATACGGTATCAAATGCACCTTTATCTAATTCACCTTTTTTATCTGTTACGTCAGAAGAAGAAGTAAGATTGCTTCCTTCTGCAAGGTAGACTCCTTCAGATGCCCAGTATTCTGCCCAGCTTAATCCTGCGTAGACATATTTGTATTTCTCTTCAGAAGCTGCTACTGTATAAGTAAACTCTAAATCTTTGTATCCGGTTGCACTTACTACAATCTGGTAATCCCCTGCGCCGTTTGCAAATGGTGCAGCATCTGTCTTAATGCTTCCATCTTCATTTACAATGACAGTTGCGCCACGTCCGCTTGCTGCATAGCTTGTTCCATTTACAGATACACTTGTAATACTCTTTACATATTCCTGTAAGTCTTCTGCCTTAAATCCTTCTGCTGTTACAAGCGCTGTCTTTTCTGCATCATAAGTTGCAGGCATGTCTTCTGTCTGAAGCATAAAGTCCGCACTCATATCTGCATATTTGCCTTTTTTATCTTTTACAACTAAGGTATATTTTCCTTTTGCTGCATTGTTAAATTTCAGCACTCCATTTTCAACTTTGGCATCCAGTCCCTCTACACTGTATTCTGCATCATAATCAGATGGCAGATTTTCAAAATTCACTTTTGTTTCTCCGCTCTTTACTAACGCATTATCTACAGATAAGGTTGCAGATGTTTTTACCGGAACATAAATGTCATCTAAATCCATTTCATAGATACCATTTGTTGTATAATAAGTTACTTTATCGATGGTTTCTCCCATCATCTGTGCATAGTGTTCAGACGAGGTCGGGCAGCCATGTACACTTGTAGTAAATCCGGTGCACCATGCAATCTCATTTCCTCTCCATACATTTTCCAGATGACGCATACCATAGTCATGACCTTCTTTTGTACTAAATACAACTGCACTGATTTTAGATGTGTCAAATGTAATTCCATCTAAGTTCAGCTGATAATCGCCATAACTGCTCTTTGTCTTAAATTCTCCTGTTACACCACTTACTTTATTTACGGTTCCCTGTACTTTTCCAAAGCTTACATTTCCGCTTGCATCTACCGTTGCTTCTTTGTAGTAAGCCGGTGCTTCGGAAAGTACATAATAAGAATAGCTTGCATTTTCAAATAATGCATTTTTTCCTGTATAAGTGGTTTCTTTTGTCTGTCCACGGTTTGTTACGGAAATGGTTACAGAATCAGAATCTGTTACCTGTTTAAATTTAGATAAATCCATTCCTTCCGGAACTTTAACCGGGAATACAATACCCGTAATATCTTCTCCGCCCTGGCTTACATGATAAGAACCACCTACCAGACTACTTGTTCTTGTCTTGTTTAAGGTTGCGGAAGAAACGGAGTCAACTGCTACACTGTTATTTAATTCGGATGCATAGAAATCAGCATACGGAATGTTCATTAAAACATATTCTACTTTTTCTGTTGGAGTAACCGGTGCTGCTTCCAATCCTGAAATTGCTGTCTCTAATTCACTTGCTGCTTTTGTCACTGCATCCTGCGATTCCTTCTTTGTCAGTGCATCTTTTGCTGCTGTTAACTTAGTCTGCATCGCATTCCAGGAAGCCTCTGTATAGCTGTCCTTTTGTAATGCCTCTGCTTTTGCAATTGCACTTTCCAGCGCTGTTGTATCAATCTTTACTTCCGCATCCGCTGCCGGTGCACTCTTAATTGCTACAAGTGCCGCTTCTTTGATTGCCTTTGAAGTATAAGTCGCTCCTGATACAGTGTCCCAGCTATTAATCACACTTTCTGTTGCACTTTGGTTTAACAGCTTGGTGCGGATTCCCACACGTTTCGATGTATTTTCATCAACTGCCCAGTTTAAGTAAGTTTTACTTTCATCGTTGTAGGATTCGGATGGAGTTACAGTAATATCTTTAAATTTTCCATTTTCTACTGTAAGACTTACTTTGACATCATACTCTGACCATCCATCCCCATCACCGTCTTTTACATGTGTGGTCTGAGTATAAGTACCATCCTTTGCCACCTGTTCTCCACTTGCCGCATAAATGGATGCCGGTGCCATTCCTGTTACCATAGATGCCGTCATCACAGCTGCCAGTGCTTTTGTCTGAAATTCATTCTTTTTGCTCATAGGTTCCTCCTTTTAATGTTATAAGTTATAGCATCTATCAAAAGTTAGCGTTTTCTAACCTTTAATCAAAAAAATTAATGATTGATGGGAGCTGTTTTTCCTGCTATTTTCAAGCACTCCCAGATTTTTGCTGCCGTGATTCCAATTAAAGTTCCAGTGACAGCTCCTCCAATTAATAATGCCGGTAAATAATAAATTAAATGAACGTTGCTCACTACAAGCATCGCCGCTGCAAGCTGTGCAATATTGTGAGCCACACCGCCGGCAACACTGATTCCTAAAATGGAAAATCCACCGGATTTTTTCAAAATCAGCATCACTGCCAGACTAAACATTCCTCCGGCAATACTGTAAATCAAAGACATTCCATTTCCAAATAAGGTTCCCACAAGAAGGATTCTTAAAACAGAAACTAAGAATACTTCGTGTGGTTTCAAAAAACATAAACCGACTACAATTACCAGATTCGCAATTCCAAGTTTGATTCCGGGAATTCCAAAATTAAATGGAATTAATACTTCCACATAACTAAAAATCATAGCCAGTGCAATTAACATGGCGCAAAGTGAAATTTTTTTACTCACAAATTTTCTCCTGACATCTATCGGTTAAATTCCAAGCCACATGAAAAGGCAAAGTAAAAGAACTGCCTTAAATACAGTAAATCCAATTTCATTTCCTTTTAATATGCCAACACCACAGGTTACATTTCCTTTCGGACAGCCATCAATACATTTCTGGCACTGGAAACATTCACCCTGTACGATACTTGTTTTTGCTTCTCTTAACTCAATCTTTGCAGGACAGCTTCTTGTACATTTACTGCATCCTTTTATACAACTTTCTCTTTTTCTCTCAAGAGAAAAGAACGGTAAAATCGGAAGCAAAGAAAAAATTGCTCCCATCGGACAAAAGAAACGACAGAAGAAGCGTTCTATGAATGCCATTCCAATCATAAGAAGAATCAGCACCGCAATTCCGATTTTATAAGCCGAAAGCCGGAAGTTTCCTGCATGAATCATGGAAAATACATCCCATGGACTTGTTCCTCTTGCATTTCCATAGACGCCAAAGAAGCACGCAAGCACAATCCCTGCCAGTACTACATATTTCAATAAAATCAGCCATTGTTCCCATTCTTTTTTCAGGGAAACCGGTTTTTTCTTGAGTTTTTTGCAGATTCTTAAATAGATTGCATGCAGTGCGTCTCCCAAACTTCCAAATGCACAGGCAAATCCGCAAAAGAAACGCCCAAATACAATTGTATAAGCGCATAAGATAAGTAAAACTGCCACAAAGGAAGTCAGCTCAATCTTTGCTTCCACTCCAATCTGCGTAAACATATATTTTACGCCACCAAACGCTGCAGTAAAGGCTGATGGTAAAAACAGGAAATATAACAACTGAATCACTGCCCGAAGCCAGGTATTTAACTGTTTTTTTTGTTTTTTGGAAAGGTTTTTTACATCTATCTTTTTCATTCTACCTACACCGCCTCTTCTAATGCTGCTTCCACCGCATTGATGATTCCGGTAGAACTAAATGTTGCTCCGCTTATCGTATCGACATCGGCTGACTGAGCCTCAATTAAATTTGGAATCACATCCATTGCCATTGTCAGATAAGCTCCATCTTCTTTTTCCGCAGATACCACTTCAATATCCGTAATTTCACCATTTTCCACAGTTACTTTTACTTGAATCGGTCCGCCAAATCCATCCGCTTCTCCTTCATAAGTGCCGTCTTTATAAGCACCTTCGCTTTCCTCTGAAGCATCTACATCCGCCTGTGTATCTTTTGATTTTCCCTGCGCAACCTGTTCTTCTGCATTTTTTCTTGCAAGTTTTTCACTTTCTAACTGCGCATCTAATTTTGCAATTTCATCGGTTTTCTCTCTGTTCGTTAAAATCCCGTTATAACCGACAATTGCTATGGCAATTACTGCCACATTGATAAATCTGACTAAAAGTGATTTCATGGTGTTTCGTCTCCTGCATTTTCTTCTGTATTCTGATTGGAATCATCCTGACCCGAATCCTCTCCAGTATCTTCACCGGACTGTACTTTCTTTGCTGTCTCTAACGCAAGGTTACAGCCCTCTAAAATGGAGTTAGAAGAACAGGTTGCTCTTGAAACTGTATCAATCTCTTCCAGTGTTCCTTTTTCAAGGATCTGTGTTACTACTCCAGGAAGTTTGGAAGTTCCCTGTACTGCCCGTTTTATGTAAGCGTCATTGTCTGAACTTCCATCGCCTTTAATTTCGGAAATATCTGTAATCTTATCTTTTGAAATCGTAACTTTCATTGTAAGACTATATGCTTCAAAATCTCCATCTTCATTTGGAAGGCACGGTACAATTACGGTGTACTCTCCATCGGCATAAATATACTTTGTCTCATCTGGATTTTCATTATCTCCATTATTTCCGCCATTGTTATCATTGCCGTTATTATCGTTTCCGTTATTGTTGTTATTACCGTTATTGTTACTGTTGTTTCCGTTATTATTATTGCTGTTGTTATTATTATTATTATTGTTATTGCTGTTATCATTCTCGCCTTTTGTTGCTTTTTCGGCTTCTTTTAACGCTTCTTTTACCGCACCAATAATTCCTTTTGAACTATAAGTTGCTCCTGATACAACATCCACATCTACCGTCTGTTTTTTCACCATATTTTCTGCAACTGTTCTTGCACGCTTAAAGAAGGTCTCATCGTCATTTTCTTCTACAATCACAACTGCTTTTAAGGTCTTATCCTGAATGACAATTGCTACCTTAATATCATCGAGATACCCTTCCGCTGTTCCATAATAAACGCCCTCTTTATATGGGAATTTTCCGGTTACTGCTGTCGTATTATCACTGCTGTTATTATTACTGTTCTGTCCATTTCCGTTTGAAGAGGAATTGGTATTCTGTGAATTTGAATTTCCATCAGAAGAAATTGCTGCCTGACTTAACGCATTTCTGACCGCTTCAATGATTCCCACCGAACTGTAGGTTGCTCCTGATACGGTATCTACATTTGTACTTTGAGTTGCAATAATATTGGAAATCAATCCCGAAGCGCTCTGAATATAACTATCTCCATCGGAAGTATCCATAATCTGTATGGAAGAAATCTTTCCTCCGCTTATCACTACTTCTACCGTAAGTGCTCCGGAGAATCCCGTTCCTGTTCCATAATACGTTCCATCTGCGTAGGCAGATGCATCCTGTACCGTTGAGATAGAAGAAGAACCACCTGCCGGTGAAGAACTTCCACCTGAAGCACCTGCTGATGTTGACGCCGGTGTTCCGCTGTCTGCTGCCCCCGTCAGGGCATTTTTTACTGCACTGATAATTCCATTCGAACTATAAGTTGCACCGGATACGACATCTACCTCTAACGTCTGTCCGGAGATAATCTTATCAATGACTCCTTTGGCGCGACTGAAGAACGTATCATCATCGGCTTCATTTTCAACGATCTCAATTGCTGTAATCTGCTTATCTTTTACGGTAACCGCAACCTTGATTTTTCCCGCAAATCCGGTTCCTGTTCCGTAATACGTCCCATCTGATACATCAAAAGAACCCTTTGCTGTACTTTTCTGTTCTTCTTTTTTGTCCTCGTCTTTTTTCTTATCCTCTTTTTTCTCTTTTTCAGCTGTGTCTGCATTCTCCTGTTCAGATGCATCTTCATCTGTCTGATTTTTCGTTGTTTCCGGAATATCAACCGCATAAACCGGTGTGGAATATCCGTGAAGAGAAACGCTGATACAGGCAGCTACAACAACTGCTGATAATGCCGGTGCCAGACTTTTTAGTTTCTTCAGTATGCTCATAAACTTTTGTTACTCCTTCTTTACTACCTCTGTATCAAAGTCAGAAGTAAAATCTTCTGCAATACCCTCTGATACATAAACTTTATTTTCTTTATCATATAAAATCATATCAAATTCATCACTGTGTGCTCTCCAATACTCAATTGCCTTATCTTTTCCCATAATAAACAGAGAAGTGGACAACGCATCACACATCGTACCATCTGCACTCACAATTGACACCGATAATAATCCGCTGTCTGCCGGATATCCGGTAGTCGGGTCAATAATATGATGATAAGTAACCCCGTCCTGCTCAAAATAGCGCTCATAACCGCCAGAAGTAATGACTGCTTTGTCTGAAATCGAAAGCACACCAAGATAGCTGTCATCATCCTCTACACCCTGAATGGCAACTCTCCATTTACTTCCATCTGTTTTTGTGCCAAGTGCCTGTACATTTCCGCCCAGATTCACCAGACCGCTTTTTACTCCACATTCCCGATAGATATCCATAATTCTGGTAGAAGTATATCCTTTTGCAATTCCGCCTAAATCGATCGCCATTCCATCGGTTTTAAAAGATATGGTACTTGTCTCTTTATCAAACACAACATCCGATAATTTCGTTTTTTCCAAAAGACCATCCAATGTTTCTTTAGAAGGAACTTTGAAATCTCCTGTGGTAAATCCCCATTCTTTCATAATCGGATAGATGGCAATGTCAAATGCTCCACCTGTGGATTTTCCAAACTCCAATGCACGTTCCACCAGATAAGAGGCATCTTTTCCCAAGGTCCCACCGCCATTGGCATTGACTTGTGCAATTTCACTTGACTCTTCTCCTGTGGAAAGCAGTCCATCCAGACGCTCAATTTCCGTAACTGCCTTTTCCACTGCTTCCTCTCCATGACTTCCATAAGCAGTTACCGTCATGTAAGTATCCATGGCAAAAACATCCTTACTTGCCTCCTGGCTTTCATCTGCTTCACCATCGGTACTTTCCTCACTGATGTCCTGATTTTTCGCCTCTTGTGCCTCTTCTTTTTGACTGCTGCTATCGGTGATTTTTTGTGTACTACACCCTCCTAAAATCATTGTGCTTAATAAAAATAATACAAGTATCTTTTTTTTCACGTTTTTTCTCCTTACTGATGTTAGAGCTTTCTAACTTTGGATAGCTTATCATCACTTTTATTGTTTGTCAATTATGCTCTATGCTTATTGAGAATTTTTCTCATTTTATCATATAGCCACTGTTTCATATATTGAAAAGAAAAACGGTATGCTGTCCTCTCTCGACTCACATACCGTCTCTTTTATTTCTTATTTTTTTATTTTACCGCACCAATTAATGTATTAATATCATCAATCTGGTTTTTCTTTAAATACTCTTCGATTCCTTTAACCGTCTCAACTGTCGCATAAGGGTTTGCAAAATTTGCTGTTCCAATGGAAACTGCTGTTGCACCGGCTAAGATAAATTCCAGAGCGTCTTCTGCATTTGAGATTCCACCCATTCCGATAATCGGAACATTGACTGTCTGAGCCACCTGATAAACCATACGCACAGCCACAGGTTTGACACATGGACCGGACATTCCGCCGGTTTTATTTGCCAGCGCAAAGGTACGACGGTTAATATCAATCTTCATTCCTGTTAAGGTGTTAATTAAAGAAAGAATATCTGCACCGCCTGCTTCTGCTGCTCTTGCCATCTCTGTAATATCGGTTACATTCGGACTTAACTTCATGATAACCGGCTGTTTTGCATATTTTTTCACTTCTTTTGTGATTGCCTCTACCGCTTTTGGATTCTGTCCAAAGGCAATTCCGCCTTCTTTTACATTTGGGCAGGAAATATTGATTTCTAATAAATCAACCGGTTCATCTGCCAGACGTTCTACTACTTCACAATAATCTTCTGTACTTTTTCCACATACATTTACAATAATTTTCGTATCAAACTGTTTTAAGAACGGAATATCTCTTTTGCAAAATACATCAATTCCCGGATTTTGGAGTCCAATTGCATTGAGCATGCCGCCGTAAGTTTCTGCAATACGTGGGGTTGGGTTTCCCGGCCACGGTA
>UMHZ01059487.1_pt1 | contig 10089 bp, 7 predicted proteins | sample 1965671 | NCBI WGS metagenome assembly UMHZ01 (sample SAMEA4836111, study PRJEB28245) | human gut metagenome | biome: gut microbiome; material: fecal sample | place: Denmark | collected 2008 | reverse complement strand
CAGGGCGTGGCTTATGCGGCAAAATGCTATGGAAGCAAGGCAACCATCGTAATGCCCACCACGACACCTTTGATCAAGGTAAACCGTACCAGAGGCTATGGAGCAGAGGTAGTACTGCATGGCGATGTCTATGATGAGGCCTGCGCAAAGGCATATGAGCTGGCAGAAGAGCACGGATATACTTTCATCCATCCTTTTGATGATCTGACCGTAGCTACCGGTCAGGGTACCATTGCCATGGAGATCTTCAAAGAGCTTCCGCTGGTAGATTATATTCTGGTTCCTATCGGTGGCGGCGGACTGGCAACCGGTGTTTCCACACTGGCAAAACTGCTGAATCCGAAGATCAAGGTCATCGGCGTAGAGCCCGCAGGAGCTAACTGCATGCAGGTATCCTTAAAGAACGGCAAGGTTACCACATTGCCCAAGGTTAACACCATCGCAGACGGTACCGCGGTAAAGACTCCTGGCAGCAAGATCTTCCCATACTTACAGAAGAATCTGGACGATGTGATCACCGTAGAGGATGAGGATCTGGTAGTAGCTTTTCTGGATATGGTAGAGAATCACAAGATGATCGTGGAGAATTCCGGTCTGCTGACGGTAGCAGCCTTAAAGCAGTTAAATGTGAAGGATAAGCGTATTGTATCTATCCTGAGTGGCGGTAACATGGATGTCATCACCATGTCTTCCGTAGTACAGCAGGGTCTGATCTTAAGAGACCGTATCTTCACCGTATCCGTACTGCTTCCCGACAAGCCCGGTGAGCTGTGCAGAGTATCCGGTATTATTGCCGGAGTCAACGGTAATGTCATCAAGCTGGAGCACAACCAGTTTGTATCCATCAACCGCAGTGCTGCTGTGGAGCTGCGTATCACACTGGAAGCATTCGGCACCGAGCATAAGAATGAGATCATTGCCGCTCTGGAAAAAGAAGGCTATCAGCCCAAAGTGGTAAGAGCCAATATCTAAGTTTTAAGATTTGAAAAGAAGTGAATGTATCACCGATAAAAGCCGCATATTATAGATATGCGGCTTTTGTATGGAATGGAGAAAAAAGTTATGGCAAAGAAGACAGAAAAAGAACTGGAAATACAGAGACTGGACAAAAAGACACCCTTACAGATGCTCTGGGATTATGTGATGATCACGGTGGCATCCTTTGTCTATGCGGTATCCGTCAGCTTATTTTTGGATCCGAACTCCCTGGCACCCGGTGGAATCACCGGTATTGCTATTATCTTAAATCGTCTGTTCGGCATTGAGACCGGTACCTGGATGCTGCTCATCAATATACCGATCCTTTTGATCGGTATCTGGAAATTCGGACTGCGGTTTATTCTGTCTACAATCTATTGTACGGCAATGACCTCTCTGTTTACGAACCTGCTGACACCGGTAGGAGCAGTGACCACAGATCCTTTGCTTGCCTCTCTGACCGGAAGTGCCCTGATGGCAGTATCCATGGGCTGGGTGTTCAAGGCCGGATCCACTACGGGAGGAACAGATATTATTATCAAGCTGCTGCGACTAAAGTTCCCGTACCTCAAGACAGGAGCATTGTTTTTCCTGACAGATGTGGTTATCGTCATAGCATCGGCGTTTGTATTCCGGAACATTGACAAGGCATTGTATGCTGGTATCGTGGTCATTATCACATCAGTGGTGCTGGATGTGGTATTGTACGGTCGTGATGAGGCGAAGCTGATCTATATTATCAGCGACCATGCGGAAAAAATCGCAGGGAGACTTTTGGAGGAGCTGGACATTGGTGTAACTTATGTACAGGGCAGTGGTGCCTACAGCGGCAAGGAGAAGAGCGTCATCATGTGTGCCATGAAGAAAAACATTTCTCCCAAGGCGGAAGAGATCGTAAAGGAAGAGGATCCCCTGGCATTTATGATCGTCACCAGTGCCACGGAGATCTTCGGGGAGGGCTATAAGAGCTATTTTAGTGAGAAACTGTAAAAGGTCAATTATTAAATTTCAGGAAAAAATTTTGAAAGGGCTTACATTTTTTAAAAGAATCTTCTATAATAGCGTCGTGTCCGAACGGACAGACGCTATTTTGGGGATACGATGAATGGGTACGGATTATGATTTCAAACCGGGCAGAAGCAGCCTGCGGATTACTGTGGCATAGAATAGTGTAAAACCATAGAGAGAACCGAATGGAAACTGTGGTAATGATATAGGAGCTATGTGATATGAGTGATACAACATTGTCAAAAGAGGAGAAACAATATAAACGGCTCACCGGGGAACCGGTAGCACGGTTGGTCCTGGAACTGGGACTGCCGACTACCATCAGTATGCTGATCACGAATCTGTATAATATGGTGGATACCTGGTTCGTCAGCCAGCTGGGTACCAGTGCCACCGGAGCGGTGGGAGTTGTGTTCGGTCTGATGGCAATTATTCAGGCGTTCGGATTCATGTTCGGTCATGGCGCCGGAAGCAATATCAGCCGGTTGTTAGGAGCTCATGAAAAGGAGCGAGCGAAAGCTTTTTCCGCTACTGGATTTTATCTGGCGGTGGGAGCCGGAGTGTTGATCGCAATTATCGGTATTTTGGATCTGAACGGATTGTGCAGATTGCTTGGAAGTACGGAGACCATCCTTCCCTATGCGAGAATCTATGCTTTCTATATTCTGGTGTCGGCACCGGCAATGGCATCCAGCTGTGTGATGAACAATGTGCTCCGGTATGAAGGCTATGCCAATCTTGCGATGGTGGGACTGGTCTCCGGCGGTATCTTAAATATGGCGGGAGATGCCATCCTTATGTGGGGCTTAAATCTTGGCATCCGGGGAGCGGCACTTTCCACTATGATCTCCCAGTACATATCCTTTGGAATCCTGTTATTCTTTTTCCTGCGTGGAAAGACCCAGAGCAGCCTGACACCGAAATATTTTACCTGGGAATTTGCCGTGCATAAGAATATTCTTACAGCAGGCTTCCCCAGTATGATGCGGCAGGGACTGAACAGCGTGTCCACCATGGTGTTGAATGCACAGGCAGCTGTCTACGGAGATATTGCCATCGCTGCCATGAGCGTGGTATCCCGTATTTTCAATTTCGTATTCAGTGTGGCTCTGGGTATCGGTCAGGGCTTCCAGCCGGTATCCTCCTTCAATTATGGGGCAAAGAAGTATTCCCGTGTAAGGAAAGCGTTCTGGTTCACCCTGTGCGCCAGCCTGGTGACCATGGCAGTGTTTGCAGGGGTGGTGTATGTGTTCCGCAGAGAGCTGTTGCTGGAATTCCTTACGGATATGGATGCCTATGAGATCGCATTTTATGCGTTGCAGATCCAGTGTCTGACACTGCCGTTTATTCCGGTATGTATCTGCGGCAACATGCTGTTTCAGTCCATCGGAAAGGGCGGCAGGGCGACGATCTTAGCCTCCTTCCGAAGTGGCACTATCTACATTCCGGCACTGCTGATCCTGACGGCGTTCTGGGGAATTCGGGGCATCCAGTGGTCACAGCCGGTGTCCGATATTTTATCTGCGGTTTTGTCATTGCCGGTGGCAGTGGTGTTCTTAAGGGGACTGCCGGAAGATGGTACGGAAGTATAGAGAAGAATGAGATCCCTTCGTCATAAGACGGAGGGATTTTTATGTACAGATGTATCCATACGCAGGAATAAGTATCTGCCTTGATCTGTGAAGCTGTTGACATTAAATAATCCGCATGATACGATATATTTAACAATTAGGTTAAATGTTAAACGTTTGGATGAAAGGATGTGATTCATTTTTGGGAATACAGGATACATTGAAAGCGCTGGCAGATCCTATAAGGCGTGAAATACTAAATCTTCTGAAAAACGGTCGATTGTCGGCAGGAGAGATCTGCGAACATTTTCCGGTGACGGGGGCTTCCATATCGAGGCATTTGTCGGTGCTAAAGGAGGCAGATCTGATCCGGGACAAGCGGGAAGGAAAGTTTATTTATTATGAACTGAATGCTTCCGTGCTGGAAGAAATCATGTTATGGATCACAGATTTGAAAGGAGCATCGGATAATGAAGGAAATGATACAGAAAAATAAAGGCAGGCTGATCTGCTCGGCATTTGTTATGTGCATGGGAATGATATTGGGATATACCTGTGAGAACAGTCTGTGGGTAAACGGCACTTTTGCAGTGACTTATGTGGTAGTAATGGCAGTAACTTTTTACGACAACAGAAACAGGCAGCAGAGTGATAAGGTCATAAGAATGGTTACGTGGATCGTGCCGGGAATGACATTGCTCTATAACGGTATCGCCAGATGGATTGATATGGGTGTAAGGAAAGAGAATCTGCTCATGGTAATTTTGTATGTCGGAATGGGATTGCTATTTGTTATTGTGGGCAATTATCTGCCCAAGGTGAAACCGAACCGCACCATCGGCATCCGCATCGTATGGACATTACAGGATGAGGAGAACTGGAATGCCACGCACCGCTTCAGTGGGAAAATATGGGTGGCAGCAGGACTGTTGAGTATGAGCTGTGGACTGTTCAGTGACAGCATGGCTGCATTATTTCTGTTTATTGTCGCTATCACGGCAGCAGCTTTTGGCAGCATCCTGTATTCTTATCTCTATTATAGAAAGAAGCTGCGCACCGGAAAAGGGCTGGCAGTACACTACAACCATAAAGTGGTTGCGGTCTATGTGTTTATAATGCTCGCGTGTGTGCTATTTACGGTATGGACGTTATATACGGGAAAAATCGAGATTTGTTACGGAGAAAATGAATTTACTGTTCAGGCGGAGGGCTGGCAGGATTACACAGTGAAATATGACGCTATCGACAGCATTGCTTGCGAGGAGAATATGTTCCGGGATACGAATACAATCCGGACGAACGGTTTTGGCAACTTGAAATACTCCATGGGACATTTTCGCGATGAAATCCACGCAGATTACATCCGCTATACTCATAACGACTGTGATACTTATGTAGTCATGGAAGTAGAGGGGAGCACCGTTATTCTAAACGGTGCAGATGATGCGCAGACATGGGAAATCTACAATAATATCAGAGAACGGATGGAAAAATAATATTTGTAAATATATTTCCCAATTGCTTTTATATTTTTTAAAAATGGTATACACTAAACTTATGTAAGTTAGTAAACGAGGATTTCGGGAAAGGGTGGTTACAGTATGCTGAAACAGTGGATTCCGGCGGTGAAGCCGGAAAAAGAGGAACTGGAAAAACGACTGAATGCGGCGCAGGAGGAGCTTGGTAGACTCCAGATGCAGATCAAGGAGCATAAGCTCCCGGTGCTGGTGCTGATCGAGGGCTGGGGTGCGGCCGGCAAGGGCAGTACCATCGGCGGAATTATTAAAAATATCGATCCGCGATTTTTCAAGGTGGCTTCCATGTCTGCACCGACAGAGGAAGAGAAGCGGAAACCTTTCCTGTATCGTTATTTTGTAAAAATTCCGGAAGCCGGGAAGTTCGAATTTCTGGATTCCGGCTGGATGGATGAGGTGACGAAGGGAAGACTTCGGGGTGAATTGTCGGATAAGCAGTACGCGGAGCGTATCGAGAGCATTAAACGTTTTGAACGACAGTTGACGGACAACGGTTATCTGGTGTTGAAGCTCTTTTTCCAGATTGGAAAAAAGGAACAGAAGAAGCGGCTGGAGGAACTGGAAGGGAACAAGGATACCGCATGGCGTGTGGGCGAGAACGACTGGTGGCAGAACAAGCATTATGACAAATGTGAGGAAGTCTTCGACAAATATCTCACAGATACTAACGCTTCCGTAGCTCCGTGGTACATTATCGACTCCGGGGACAAAAAGTGGGCGGAATTACAAGTGCTGGAGACATTATGCAGCGGTATCCATGTGGCCATGCAGAATGAGAGCCTTGCTGTGCCTATTTTGCAGAATGTATTCCCACTGGTGAAGATGCCGAGGCTGTCCGAGGTGGAACTGGACAAGGAAATCTCCGAGGAAGAATACAAGAAAGAACTGCGTCATCTGCAGAAGAAGCTGAGTGCCCTGCATTACCGCCTTTATCGGAAAAAGATTCCGGTAGTCATCGCCTACGAAGGCTGGGACGCCGCAGGCAAGGGCGGAAATATCAAGCGGATCGCGGGAGCACTGGATCCAAGAGGCTACGAGGTACACCCAATCGCCAGCCCGGAACCACACGAGAAAGCGAGACATTATCTCTGGCGATTCTGGACGAGACTTCCTAAGACCGGACATATTGCCATTTTCGACCGTACCTGGTACGGACGCGTTATGGTGGAGCGCCTGGAAGGCTTCTGCAGCACCAACGACTGGCAGCGGGCTTACAATGAGATCAATGAGTTCGAGAAGGAATTGTCCCAGTGGGGTGCGGTGATCATCAAATTCTGGGTGCAGATCGACAAGGACACCCAGCTGGAACGCTTTACGGAACGGCAGAACACCCCGGAGAAGCAGTGGAAGATCACGGACGAAGACTGGCGCAACCGGGATAAATGGGATCAGTATGAAGATGCCGTAAACGAAATGCTCCAGAAGACCAGCACGGAGTATGCACCCTGGCATATTCTGGAATCCGTAGATAAAAAATATGCCCGGATCAAAGCATTGAAGATTGTCATTGCCGAACTGGAAAAGGCTCTGGGATAGGAAAAGAAAGTAGAGAACGTAAACACCGTCTTGTAAAAAGGCGGTGTTTCTATATGTGATGAAAGCGTTGACAATGTAGGATTCATAAAATATAATTATTTCATCGAAACGGTGAAAAGGGGTGAATTGATGAAACAAAATTTATCACAAATACAATATGAGCAACTGGCCAGAGAACAATTTTGCAACCGGCTGAAAGAAATTCCGTTTGTTTCGGATATCGAGGTGTTTTTGGAAAAGAAGAATGCACCGCTGGGGGATTTCAAGGCAAAGGTGTATTTGGAGGACAGCGATGAGCCTCTTTTATTTGTGATTGAAGTCAGGTCTAACGGAGAAAAGAGATTCGTTAATCATTTTATGGAAATCGTGATGCGGCAGGATGATAAAACGCATTATATTTTTATGGCACCATATATTTCGGAGCAGTCAGCCAGAGCGATGAAAGAGGAAAAATGCAGTTATATGGATCTGTCCGGAAATTGTTATATCTTAACGAAAAGATTTCTGCTCTATGTCAGTGGACAGGATAACAAGTTCATAATCCACAGGGAAAAGAAAAACTACTTATCCAAATCGTCAAGTGCTGCATCAGCAATTATTCGTACCATGCTGAATGAACCGGAGCGAAAATGGCAGGTGAAAACGCTGGCTCAGGAGAGCAATACGGCATTGGGAACAGTATCTAATGTGAAAAGTTTTTTGCTTGCCAGAGACTGGATAGATAAGAGTACTACGGAATTCCGTTTGCAGAACATTAGGGAACTGTTTTATACATGGGCAAAGGATTATCATCAAAAAGAAGCGAGAAAATTACAGTTTTATTCTTTGGATACGGTTCCGGAGATAGAACAATCAGCCGCTGAATGGAGTAAAACACATGATAATGGAGCTATATTAGGTGGCTTTTCGGCTGCGGCACGATATGCGCCGACAGTACGTTATCAAAAAGCCGAAATATATGTAGAACCTCAATTTGTTCAGGAATTTGTAAAAGATCTGGAATTGCAGCCGGTCAACACCGGAGGAAATGTTGTGATAACGATACCGCATGACGAAACCCCCTGTATGTACGCAAAACCTGTTCATGATACATTAGTAACTTCTCCGGCACAAACGGTAATTGATCTGCTGGGGGATGCCGGAAGAGGGGAAGAGGCTGCGGAGGCAATCCTGCGCAGAGAATACCCGGAGAGGACAGAGGATGAAAGAAGAACTGAAAAAGGCAACTGACTATTCAGAGGGACAAAAGACAGCCGCATACATGGTACTCGGAGAGATCGTAAATCTTTTGAATGAGTTTTCAGATAATATCAGAATCATAGGAGGATGGGTTCCGACACTTTTATACCCGACCGGTGACCATATAGGTTCTATTGATGTAGATGTTCTGCTGAATCAACTGGAGATCAAAAAGGCAGAAAGCTATCGGACGATTAAACGGATACTGACACAAAATGGGTATAGAAGACATGAAGAAAAATATTTTACATTTATAAAAACAATAGTTTTAGATGGAGTTTCCTATGACGTAGACGTGGATTTCCTGTCCGGAAAATATGGCGGCGATGGCGGAAATGTAAGCAAACATGTGGATGGTATTAAAACCTTACCGGCTACGGGAGGAAATTTTGCATTTGATTTTCCGCCAACGGATGTGAAAATAGAATATATGCGGGAGGATGGAGCAAAGGACAGTGGACATGTGAAAGTGATTTCTGTGGTGCCTTATCTGGTCATGAAGACAGCAGCACTGGGGAGGGGAAAACCGAAGGATGCGTATGATATATATTACATGGTTGACAAATATGAGGGAGGCGTAAGAACACTTGTTAAGGAATTTATGCCTTATACAGACAGAGAGTTGATCAGAGAAATGTGTCAGAAGCTGGATGAAAAATTTGCTTCGCCACAGCATGCCGGACCAACAGATGTAGTGACATTCATGGGAATAACAGAGGAAGAAGAAAAAGAACAGATCCGACAGGATGTTTACCAGAAGATACACTATTTAACAAATAAATTGAAAACAATGTAAGCAAAATCTTGTGTTGGCAGACAGGTCTGTTATAATGATACATAGTTGTATTTCCCAGATAGTATTTACAGAACGAGAGGAGAAATCATGGGCGAGAACCGTAAGATATATGCAGCATTATTGGGAGCAGGAACCGTGGGCAGCGGTGTGTATAAGCTGGCAGGAATGCAGGAAGAAGATATCTGCCTGAAAACAGGAGCACAGCTAGAGATCAAAAAGATCCTGGTGCGGAATCCGGGAAAGGTAAGAGAGGGAATCCCACAGGAACTATTCACAGATAGCTGGCAGGAGATTTTAGAAGATCCTGAGATTCAGATCGTCATCGAAGTCATGGGCGGCATCGAACCGGCCAGAACCTATGTGGAAGAAGCAATGAAGGCCGGCAAACAGGTGGTCACCGCCAACAAGGATCTGCTGGCGGAATATGGGGATCCGTTGTTTGAGATCGCCACGGAGAATAAATGCGACTTACAATTCGAGGCGGCAGTAGCAGGCGCCATTCCCATCATCCGCCCTTTGCGGCAGAGCCTGGCGGGAAGCCAATTGACGGAGATCATGGGAATCGTCAACGGTACGACAAACTATATTTTGACCAAAATGTCCGAGGAAGGTATGGGGTATCAAGAAGCTCTGGATATGGCTACGAGACTGGGCTATGCGGAAGCAGATCCCACAGCAGACGTGGAAGGCTATGATGCGGGACGCAAGATCGCCATTATGGCATCCATCGCTTTCAGCTCCCGCGTGACGTTCCCTCAGGTTTATACGGAAGGCATCACGAAGATTACAGCAGAGGATATCCGGTATGCGAAAGAATTCGGCTATGTGATTAAACTGTTGGGTATTACAAAGCTTACAGGTAAAGGAATTGAAGTAAAAGTACATCCCACATTGATCCCGGACAGCCATCCTCTTGCCACGGTCAGAGATTCCTTCAATGCCGTATTTGTTCATGGTCAGGCTTGTGATGATGCCATGTTCATGGGACGGGGCGCCGGACAGATGCCCACTGCCAGTGCGGTATTGGGAGATGTCATCGATGTGATGCGTAATATTATCCATGGAAGTTGCGGCAAGATTGGCAGTGACAGCCACAAGAAACTTCCCGTACTGGATGTGGAGGAGACGAAGAGCAGATTCTTCCTGCGGCTTCAGGTGGAGAACCGCGCCGGAGCACTGGCCAATATTGCAGGTGTCCTGGGCAACAACGATGTCAGCATCGCACAGATGGTACAGAAGCGTAGCCACGACGGCATTGCCGAAATCGTGGTCATCACCGATCTCGTAAAGGAGAGACATTTCAACGACGCCATCCGCATCATGGAAGGCATGTCTGTTGTGAGAGAAATCTCAGGCATAATCCGGGTCTACTAAAGTTTGTAGAATTGAAAGTTAGTGAAATAATCCCGTAGCCCTTGGCAGGGTA
>UMHZ01029689.1_pt1 | contig 10116 bp, 7 predicted proteins | sample 1965671 | NCBI WGS metagenome assembly UMHZ01 (sample SAMEA4836111, study PRJEB28245) | human gut metagenome | biome: gut microbiome; material: fecal sample | place: Denmark | collected 2008 | reverse complement strand
TTCACTACATCTTCAAACAAACTCTTTACTTCATCAAAATTCCCAAGAAGTTTAAGGTCTGACTCCATGTCATTTGAAAACTGCTTTAGTGCCGAGTATATATTTTTTTCTTCGGATGAGAAATCTTCCTGACTTTTTCCTGTCATATTGTAGGCTAAAGAAGAAACCAGTATCGGATCAGCACACTGCTTTATCACCTCGATAAGTTCAGGTGAACTTCCTCTCTTTTCAAGATCCTTTGTAAATTCCTCTACCTTGCTTTTTGCTCTTTTTCTAAGTTTCTTCTTTATAATCTTACAGGCTTTTGGAATATTGTCAGCCGTATTTTCATCATCACCAAAAATATCGTCATCATCCTGAACCCTCAAAATATCACGGATTCCGCTATCATATTTACTGGCGATGAGAACAAGTTTTTTAACACCTTTCTGCGGAAGCTGGCTTGATAATAAAATCCAATCACTCTTATCGAGAAAGCTGCCTGATTGACTCAAAAAGAATACGACATCACAAACTTCCATAAATTCCTTTGTACGGATCGTTCTTGAAGCAATCGGGTCATTCAGTCCCGGAGTATCAACTATTGATAACCCTTTAAATTCATCTTTGTTGAGAAATAAAGTTACCGCTTTTACTATCGGAGTAAACCTGCCGTCCTCACCAACATAATCATTTAAACTTGAAATCAGATCCTCATATGTATCAAACTCAATCCTGTCAATTCCTTTTTCAAGATATGGTGCAGTATCCACTCCGTTTCTCTTTACCATATCAACAATCTCTCTTGCCGATGTATAGATTTCATCCTCAATATCAACGGCGGCATTCTCCTCCAACACCTCCCACTCTTTAGGAGAATAGTATTCTATTTGGATTATGTTTTCCTCGGAATACTCCATTTTTGTAAGTGTTGCAGTCTTGGGTGTCGATGCCTTAGGCAGGATTTCCTTACCGCCAAACAACAATGTGTTCAAAAAAGAGGACTTACCCGATTTAACCTGCCCGACAACACCAATATTAAGCTTTCTGTTTTCACGATAAAAATCCTCTGTTTTCAGATTAAAATTATCTATAAGCTTATTAAGACCAGATATATCGTCTTCCTTAGCATATCCCGTGACATCATGCACTATGTTTTCTACCTGCCCTACAAAAGCTTCAAACTCTTTATTGTCATTAGTAAATATATTCATCTAAATACCTCTTTTCCGTAAGTGTAAATTTTAGCTAATCCGTAAAGTTTTAAACTTCACACCATTATTTTCCCGCCTTTATCCAAGCCTTAATTGACTCTTCATTATCCTGTTCATGAGCAATAACACCGTAATTAGTATTGTTATCTCTAAACTGAAAGATAGTACCTGATACCGGAGATTTTACTTCTGTTGGCTCTAATTTTTGACTCGGAATAGATGTTCCTGAAAAGATTAATGGTATGTATTCTATAACTATCTTTTTGTAAGCAGCAATCGTGTCTCCACTTTTGACTGCCTGTTGTTGCCCTGCTTTCCACGCAAAATCTTCTGCTTCATCATCAGGCACCTCAACTACAACCACACGCAGTTTTGCGAATACTTCCTCCACCAAATCACTTCTGATATAATGTCCATATTCTTTTACTTTATATCCTAATACTTTCAGGTCATCATCACTAACACCAGATAAATTTTGACTCAGTGACACTTTGGAAACAAGTGCCAGACCCTTTACATCTTTTCCCGACAATCCTAACACGGTTATTGCATCAGCAATATACTTATATATTTCTTTATTTGCCATACCTGTAATATTCGCCACGATAAGTGCATCAACCAAAAAATACTCTTTATATTCTTTTGATATTATCTCAGACATTTCATAAAACAACTGCTCGTCTGTTTTCAAACAGTCCAAATACAAGTCCTCTAATGACAGATCAATATGTGACTGCATCTGCAGCCATTGAATAAATACCATTCGATTTGCCGCAGCTTCATCATCAGGGTCAAGTCGAACAATATTTAAGAGCATTTCCAGATAAATCTGACATGAATGTCTATCTTTAAGTTTGCTCAAAGGATGCTCTCCGAGGTCAATCTGCTTTGCCAGCACCTCTATTTTTGAATAATCTAATGTAATATCTTCTGATGAATTTCTTATCGTCTCAATGTCTGTGCCGATAGATTTAACACATTCATTGATTTCCTGTATATTCTTTTCCAGTATATGTATATCCTGTTGAATATCTAAAAGACTTTTCAACATATTCACCTCTTTCTATGGTTTTATATCAATCCCTTATAAACATATCAATTAACCTGATATAAATAAATCAATTAATCTTATATAACCAAATTAATTAAAACGAGCCGAATTTTCATATGTGCAATTAGTTGCCTTAGACTGCGGAGTAAACATTGTTCTTCTGCTGTTTTCCGGGTCAATTTCGTCTATACTGTGCATATTCCAACAGTTTGTAAAACTGCATTTATCTACTGAGCTGTCTATATTTGATATAAACGCTGAACGATAATAATTCCACAAATTAATTCCTCCACATTCAACGAACGATGTACCAATCAAGTCAAAATTTCCAATACTTGAAGGATTGCTTGAAAATAGAACACCTCCAAGTATTCCCCACGAATTATCAAATCCCGTATAAGTAAATTTGCAATTATTAAATCTGCTGCCGCTCACTAAAATTTTATCTGCCGTATCAAAAACAATCGTTCTTCCAGAAAAATCATTAAATTCGCAGTTATTTATTTTAATCTCTCCACAAGATCCAAAATAAAGAGGATTATTATTTCCGCCTGTAAAAGTGCATCTCTCTAAAATTATCTTTTTTCTATTTTCAAAAGCAATTTTATAATCATCCGTTCTTATATTTGCACCTATAATCATTACGGAAGGTGTATTTAGCTCTTCTATTTTTTCAAGCATCTGTGCTGTTATATTCTGGTCATGTGTCGGCTGAAAAATCGTCATATTACCGTTTGAGCATACACATTTTTTAGAGATTAGATACATATAGTCACTAAAGATAACATCAGATATCGTGTCAACTTTTACTTCGTATGCACTAACATAAGCAGATTCATCCATTGCAATGATTGCTTTTGCCATTGTCGCAATATATTCTAATTCTTCTTTTGTTATCTCATATGATTCAGCAAACTGTGCTATCAGTTTCAACTGTTCGTCGGTTCTATCCTGCACACAGGTTACTATCATTGCATCTAACATCCAGCGATATTTTAATTGCAAGTCTTTGCACTCATTTGAAAACTGAATATAATCATCAATTTCAATATCAAGTGCCATCCTTAAAAAGTCTTCCGCATGCTTATCTGTGTCTGCTCCTGCTATAATCCTCTTAAACATTTTAAGCTGTGGCTCCGTAATCGTACCCGACTGCTGCATGACTACTGCGAGCATTTTTAAATATCCGTTTTTTATATAATCTGTACTTTCTGCCAAATCTTTGTTTGAAACAGGATAACGCTCCGCAACCGTATTGTCTAAATACTCACAAAGAATACTTATTTTATCTTTATTCATTTTTCATTCCTCCTATACTCGTGAAATCAGTGTCGCATATTCTTCATCATTTTTATAAGCATCATCAATATGAATATCTTCTGCATTAATGCTGCATGACTCTTTGATAATGTCAATCAATTCCTCTTTGTATTCACTGCCGCCGGCAGATTTATTTATAACAGGTTCTATTCCGTCAAATATATTTTGCAGCATATCTGCCACGGAACTGTCTGTTTTAATACCTTTTTGTTTCTTATAATCTTCTATAAGCTGCAAAGGATTTTGAACTTTATCCTGAAGCAGGTCTATCTCAGACGGCTCTGGCATATCAATATTTACAATGTCCGAAATATATTTAATCTCCGTAAAGAACTCATCCTGCAATTCTTTTAATTTTTTACTGATATTCTTAAGTTCATTTACATTCTTCTGTGCTTCTTTTACCATTAATTGCAAAGGTTCTAATATCTCTGTATCAATATCCTCAGCTTCAAGCTTAGTGATAGATGTGTTCAGTCTCGTAAGCTTACGGCTTTCTTCGTTAATCTCATCCTCGTAAAAATCCTTGCATCTCACAAATAATTTCTTAAAGTTTCTCGCAAAATTCGATTCATAAACCTGACTGTTCCAAGTCTCAATCTGTTGTCTTATCCTGCCTGCATCTTCTTCAATAAATGCTTTCAGGCTGTCATCCTCAATCTGCTCGATTTTGCTTGTAAATGCAAAAACATCAACATAACGGACACCTTTAACATCTAATGTAGATTTTATCTTTGCAATGATCTCCTTAAGGTCAGCAAGATTTTTCTTATCCGCTTTATTCAAGATTATAAGCATTGGAATACCGTCACGCAAAGTCTTTATAAACTTAATATCTTCTTCTGTTATAGTTCCTGCATCAGCCTGCACAAACCACAAAATATAATTACTGGAATTAAGCTGACCTCTTGAAATCTGTTCATCTGTCTTTGCAGAATACTTTTCCGAATCTGGTTTTGAATAACCGGGCGTATCAAGAAATGCAATATTTTCATACTTGTGTAACGGGGTCGAGAAAAAGATGTTTTCCAAAACGTGTCCAAGAGTTACCGCATCCGTAACCTTTTCATCGTCATCATCTTCAACCTCACCAAAACCGTGAGCAATCTTTTTAATATCTCTAGGCTGCATCTGTACTTTCGTGTCAAATACATTGATACCCATAACCTCATGCTTTTCGCCCTTTACAATATATGTAGGAACAGATGTAGATGGGTCAATGTCTGACGGAAGCACCGATTTTCCCATCAGTGCATTTAAAAAGCTTGACTTTCCACTCGAAAATCCGCCGCCCAAAGCCACAATATTTTTTCCTATCAGCTTGTCATACAAAATAAAATCCCTGAACTTTTCATATTCTGACTTAAAATCAGTGTATAGTTCATAAAAATCTTCAGGTGCATTCTTTTTTAAAGTATCCGGAATTTTGTCATTAATTAATTTTTCAATCTTTGTAAGGTCAGCTTTCATCTGATTTCCGGATGTATTCTGCCTGATGATAGCACAGAGCAGATTGAAATTTTTTAGTAATTTTTCATATACTTCTTCATCGTAAGTCATCTTTTATTTCCTCTATCCTTTCTAAATCCGCATTAATATCAATCGCAAGATTTTCTTTTTTTGTTTTTTCATCATTTATCTGTTGTTTCAAATCCTCCATTGCCTTTTCTAATGTATTTCTCTGGTTTGTAAGTTCTTCCTCCATAGAAGTATTTACAAGTTTTATCTGTTTAGTAATCGCTGTCTCTATTCCATTTCCAACTTCTCTGATTACTTTTGGATATACTTCCGAACGCAGCTTTTGTCTGATAGACTGCTTTGCTTCTTCTCTCTTTTTATCCCCTGATAACTTCATGAAAATACCGGCTATCACTCCTAAGATTGGTGCTCCAAGTAACATCCCTGCTGCAACGGCAACAATACTTCCCGCCATTCCTTTATTTATTTTATCTGCATCAAATGCAAAAGATATATTGACATCTCCTATCGACTCACTATTGATTGCTTTTGTAACTCTTTTCAAATACTTTTCAACTTTAGGAATAAATCGGCTTTGAATACTTCTCGTCACTGCATTTCTCACAACTGAATTAAGATGTTCATTAATACTTTGATTGTTTAATACCATAGTAACTAATGTTGATTCTTCGGCTTCCATTGCACTCTGAACATCAGACTTTATCTCCTCAACACATCCAGATATTTCTAAATCAAAATCCTCCTGTTCCTTTGAAAACTTGGAGTTTAAAGATGATAACTGCTTTTTTAATGTGTCCTCTTTTTCGTTTAATTCTGACTGCGACAACTGACTTCCATTTAATGTAGTGATTAAATAATTTTGTGTATTATCAACTAAAGGCATAGCAAGATTTTTATACTTATTTGCAAGTATTTCCTGAGATTTTTCCTGAATTTCCTTTAAAAATTCTTCAAGTTCTTCTGCGTCCCCATGAAAACTCGTTGTCTTGCAATACTTGATTTCCCTGTCTCCCACAAATCGTTTCAAACTCTCTTTCATCTTTTCAAAGGTCACTTCAAAATCATCATTATGTTTATCATATTTTGTAATGACAACACAAAGCGGCATATCATGAAGACATAATTCTTTCAAAATATTTCCCACGCTACTTCTGACAATCATGTCATCGGCAGGGAAAGTAACGATATAAGCCAAGCTCTGCGGCAGATAATTGTCGATTGCTTTGTTATGTACTTCAAATCCCGACTCAAATCCGGGCATATCAACAAGCATCACATCCGGAATTTTCTCTAGGAAACTGTTTCTCAACTCAATATGTGCACATTTAACCGTATTAGCATCTGCCTTATAGTTTCTGTACTCATCCACAGATAAATGCTTATTTTCGCCATCGTTTGTAATTATCGTTATTGCATCATCTGAATCTGTATAAACTATCTCTGCCGGAACTGCTGTTTCAGGTGTAATATCTTCTTTGAGAATTTTTCTTCTATATCCCAAAATAGTATTAACCAATGCACTTTTTCCTGAACTAAATTTGCCAATGATAGGTGTACAAACTCTTGCCGTAGACATTTCTTTCTGCAATTTGCTAATTCCGTCTGTATCAATACCATAAGCAGTATTCATACTTTTTAGCTCATCTAACGCCCCCATTATTTTTTCCATAGCGTTCAAACCTCCACTTCTCTATGTACTTTCTGGATTTTACTCTCTCATCTTATGATTAATTTAAGTCTCTTGATATTTCCAAAATATAAGTATATTATAAATGATTACTCGCCTAACATCAAGAAATATATGTGTATTTTGCACATCTATTATAATTTTTCCAAAAATCATTTATACATCTTGCACATATTATCTATTTCTTTTTTCATTTCATCAACAAATGATTTTGGTTAAAGAGCTTTTACTTTACTTCCCTGAGATAATAGAAACATATTTACACCCGTTCCATAGGTTTCTGCTTCAATAGTCGTTACATTTCCTGTCTTATTAATTACTTTTGCTGTCGGGATTTTATCTAATATTGCCTGCACTGACATACCGGTATATTCAAATCCAATCTTTCGATACTCTCCCGGAAACATAAACTGAATTTTATTTCTTAGTTCTCCCTCATCAAAATCATGTTCGCGGGGAACTTCAAAATGCTTTCGGTGTTCGACAATATTAACTATTCGATCCACTCTGTAATATAACGGTTTCCAATCATCCTCATCACATCTGTAAGCAATAAGGTAAAAATAAAAATCAGAAAACATGATAGCAACCGGCAGCAATCTCCGTTTAACCAAGTCTCTTGATATTTTATAATATGAAACGGATATTTCTATTTTTTCATATATGCAGTGTGTAAGCTGCCATAAATTATCAATCACACTATTGCAATCATGATTTACCTCATTGTAATGATACATTTCTTTCCTAATGATTTTTTCAAGCATATTCCTGTCATTATAAGAAGTGAAATTTTTAAGCTTAGTGATTATATCCAGAATTTCTATTTTACTAAAAGCTCTACAGCCTATCATCATTTTAATAATGGCAGCCAGTTCTTTGCTAAGTAAAAAATTATCAAATTCCAAATAATAAGTTTTTGAACTTGCCGCATATTTCAACTCTGTATTTCCTACCAGCTCTCTGTTTTCATACAGAAAATTTTTAATCTCTCCCAAGTCTCTGGATATACTTTTAGCCGACACCCCATATTCCCCTGCAAGATTTTTCACCGATATGTTCTCGCCACGCAATGCCCTAAAAAATATTTCCAACATTCTGTTCTTTTTTGTTCCAGTGCTGCTCATACATTTCAGTCCTCTCTTAATTTTTATTTATTATATCATTCTACAGGGACAAATGTATGTCTTACTAAAAATAATATATAAGTTTTCTTTCACTAAGATTTATTTTTTAATTTAATACTCTATCGTCCATCTATCAACACTTCCTTACCTCTGAACGCAAATCCATAGTGTTGTATATTTTCCTCTTTCACACCTCTTTTGATAAGCTCTGCATCATAGTTTTTTTCATCTATCTGCTTTAATGCCGCTTCAACTGTTTCTTCAAGTGAGTTTTCTTTTCTGGGATTTATTACTTTAAATTCTATCACTATTCCCGGATATTTGTCATTTGTTTTTTCTATAGGTTCAAGCATTATGTCATACCTTCCGAAACCGCTTTCACGGTTTGAGTTTATAATATAGTTTTCTGTCTGGTCTACCATAAGTCCAAGTACGAAGCCGTGGAAAAATCTTTCTGATTCTTCATCAGATGGAATATTTCCGGTATCAAAGCAGCTAATTGTTTTCAAAGTCACTTTATTCATGTAAGCATTCATACTCTCTATATCCCCGTTTATAAGTGCTCTTATAAACTCATTTGTTTCCATTTTTGCGGGACTGAACCATCTGAGTATCATATCCTCAAACATAAATCGTATTTCCAAGTTTGTTAGTGCAAGCGTGTATTTGCGTGCTTTTCTGCGGTTTCCAACAAGTGGTTCTGCCGCTACTACCTTAAGATAACCGCTTGCAAGCATAAGACTCCACACTGCATCTTCTGAATAATCAAGCTCTGAAAATACTATCTGCTCATTTATTAGTACATCTATTGTTTCTTCTTTAAGAAGAGTTTCCATCATCATCTTTATACAGGGACTTCCTTTTTTAACGAGATTATTTATAAGTCCATTTGAACTTGAGTCTGCCCAGTAAGTGTTATATTCTTTTTTATCTAAAAAGTTGATTATCGACCACGGATTATAAATATCTTTTTGTTTTCCAAAAATAAAACCATCGTACCATTTTTTCACATCCGACTTTTCATCCGGTAATCCCTGTTCATCAAGTGCATTAAATACTTCTTCTTCTGTAAAACCAAATGAAGTCTCATATTTTGTGGACAATGTCGTGACTATTTCAAGATTATTTAAATCTGAGAAAATACTTTCCTTAGACACTCTCGTAATACCAGTCATTATCGCTCTTTCAAGATATGGATTTGTTTTAAAGGTTGCATTAAAAAGGCTTCTTGTGAATCCTACAAGTTTCTCCCAGTATCCATTTACATATGCTTCCTGCATAGGTGTGTCGTATTCATCAAGAAGAATAATTACTTTTTTGCCATAATAACGGCTGAGATAGTTTGAAAGATTATTTAAGGCCTCTTGAGCTGTTTCATCATCCATGCCTACACGAATTGATTTGTATTGTAATTTTTCATTTTCATTATACAAATCACTTTTCATTATATAATCAAACGCATTATATAAATTTATAAGTTCATTTTTTATCTGTTTTACAGCACCCTCATAAGTATTCTGTTTTATTTTTGCAAAACTAAGAAATATCAACGGATATGTCCCCTGCAATTTGCGATATTTTTCATCTTTCCATATATCAAGCCCCTCGAATAAATCCCCTCTATCCTTATATTTATTTGAGAAAAAACATTCAAGCATACTCATATTTAATGTTTTTCCAAATCGGCGTGGGCGGGTTATAAGGGTAACATCATCCTTATTTTCCCACCACTCTTTTATAAAAGATGTCTTATCTATATAAAAACAATCATTTTCTATAACCGAATCAAATGCCTGTTTCCCTATTGCTACAACTTTTTTTGCCATATGCACCCTCCTGTTTATATCTTGCAAATTAAACTCTGTAAATATCTCTACCTGCCATCTATCAACACTTCCTTACCTCTGAACGCAAATCCATAGTGTTGTATATTTTCTTCTTTCACTCCTCTTTTTATAAGCTCCGCATTATAGTCTTTTTCTTTTATCTGTCTTAATGCATTTTCTACTGTTTCCTCTAATGTATCTTCTTTCTTTGGATTAAATACCTTAAACTCTATCACAATCCCCGGTAGTTTATCATTGTTTTTGTCTATCGGTTCTAGCATTATGTCATATCTTCCGAAACCACTCTCCCTATTTGAACTTAGAATGTAATTGTCTACCTGGTCAACCATCAGTCCTAATACTAAACCATGGTAAAAATGCGATGACTTTTCAGTCGTAGCATGAGGCTAACCTTTCCGGTTCTTCGTCAGATGGA
>UMHZ01061503.1_pt1 | contig 10316 bp, 10 predicted proteins | sample 1965671 | NCBI WGS metagenome assembly UMHZ01 (sample SAMEA4836111, study PRJEB28245) | human gut metagenome | biome: gut microbiome; material: fecal sample | place: Denmark | collected 2008 | reverse complement strand
TATTTTCCTTGTAACGGTTGTACATATCAATGCTTTCCTTAGCTGGATAAGAATAACCATCTTCAAAATCAAACATCTTGCGACGTCCAGTAATAATCGAAAGGCGATCCTCACCAATCGGTACCACATCAACATTGGCTAACCCACGCCCATCAGCATCATAGGCACCTTCACATTGGTTGGCTGCTGTAGCACCACCCCCACAAAAAATCCGTCAGGAAACGTTAATTTTTTAGTCATTATTCTACCTCTTATATATTTCGACTTAATATAGTAATAGTATACAATAGCCTGTAATCGTTTTCTTATAGTAAACTACGGAAAACTGATACTATCCTATGATTTCAGACAAAGAATTGAGAGTAGGATAACTTCCTACTCTCGATGATGACTTATTTCCAATTTTCTTCTAAAAATTGGTGACGAATAGTGCTACTCTGCGCATAACGTTCAGGATTAGTCTTATAAAATCCCTGATGGTAAGCTTCGGCTTCGTAGAAAGTCTCCGCAGGTTCAATCTTTGTCACGATTGGACGGTCAAAACGTCCTGAGGCTTGAAGATTAGCCTTAGATTGTTCAGCAATTTTCTTTTGACGCTCATCAAAATAATAAATCACAGGACGGTAATTATCACCACGATCCTCAAATTGTCCAAAAGCATCCGTCGGATCGGTCTGTGCCCAATAAATTTCGACTAAATCAGCAAAAGAAATAATTTCTGGATCAAAGATAATCTCCACTGCCTCGGTGTGCCCCGTCGTTTTACGACATACCTCCTCGTAAGTTGGGTTTGGTACATGTCCTCCAGTATAACCAGAGCGAACAGATAGAATACCTTCTTGCTCCTCAAAAGGTTGCACCATGCACCAGAAGCACCCTCCGGCAAAAATAGCTCTTTCCATAGCGTCCTCTCTTACCAAACTGGTTCATCCAAACCTTGAGATGATTTCTTGATGATTCCTTTGACTTCGTCAGTATGATAAGCCTTGATAACTTTCTTGATAGCATCAGCCTTATCTGATTTTTCCCAACCTTTTTGGGCTACAAGTAGATTGTACCATTGCTTAGTATTTTTACTAGCGGGCTCTACGTAGATAGCTGTCTTAGGATCAATACCAGCCTCTGTAACGAAGTCATTATTAATAATGGCCGCATCGACAGAATCAATGTTGGCAGCTGTCTGAGCAGCATCAACTTCTCTGATATTTAAATTCTTGCTATTTTCACTAACATCAGTCAACTTAGCCTTGTCATTTGCACCTACACTAAGTTTAATCAAGCCAGCAGACTGCAAGAGATTAAGGGCACGACTTTCATTAACGGCATCATTTGGAATGGCAATCGTAGCACCTTCTGGCAACTCTTTAATATCCTTATACTTGTTCTTACCACCCTCTGTACCAGAATAGACACGGAAAGCTGTGAAATAAGTCTCAGCAATTGGTACCAAGTCAGTCTTATGATCCGAGTTCCAGTTATCAAGGAAATTATAGTGTTGGAAAGCATTAATATCAATATCACCATTATTGAGGGCTACGTTTGGTTGAGAATAGTCCGTAAACTCGCTAAACTTAAGCGTAATTCCCTCTTTTTTCAAGATTTCTTCGATCTTATCCCAGCGTGCTTGTTCAGACTCACTCTTAGCCATGGTCCCTACTCGAACCACCGTCTGATCCTTAGCAGCATCCTTACCACAAGCTGCCAAAATACCTACAGAAGCAACAGCGATAGCCACAAAACCTAATAATCGTTTTATTTTCATCATTTTTCTCCTCTCAGATGAATCAATGCCTTTAGTCTAACACGAATATATCCGCTTGACTAATTCATATTCTTAATCAGTTGATAGAGAGGAATTATCAAAAAAAGAGTAAGAACCAACTCTTACTCTACAATTGTCGCTCCAAGAACATTTTTAAAATGCCCAATGGCAAAATCATGTGCTTCTGTCGTCAAGGAGGCTGTTGCACTCTCTACCACCTCGATATCATAGCCCAAATTATAAGCATCAATAGCCGTATGTAACACACAAATATCTGTTAAAACTCCCGTCAAAACGACTGTTGTCACACGACGCTCACGCAAACGAATATCCAAATCTGTTCCTGAAAAAGCTGAATAGTGACGTTTGTCCATCCAAAAGACACGATGATCATCCTTGATGGCATCATATACACCAGCCAACTTACCATAAAGTTCTCGCCCAGCTGTCCCTGCAATATTGTGAGGCGGAAAGAGTTTAGTCTCAGGATGGAAAGTATCCCCCTCATCATGTCGGTCCATAGCCACAAAGATATAATCTCCATTGTCATAGGCTTCTTGCGTTACCTGAGCAATGCGATCTTCAATGGCTTGGGCAGGCTTACCAGCCGTCAACTTCCCATCATCTGCTACAAAGTCATAAGAGTAATCAATTGAAATCAATGCTTTTGTCATACTACCTTCTCCTTTTAAAAAAAGTGGGGCAGCCTCAACCTACCTCACTTCTATTCAATGTTTTATTCGTATTCTTTCAATTTGTCGTAGATACCTTCGTTAAGGACTTTAAGGTAAGTACCTTTCATACCAAGCGAACGACTTTCAATAATACCAGCTGATTCTAATTTACGAAGAGCATTAACAATAACAGAACGAGTAATTCCGATACGGTCCGCGATAACAGAGGCTGTCAAACGACCTTCTAAACCGTCCAACTCATTCAAGATAGCTGAAACTGCCTTGATTTCTGAGTAAGACAAGGTATTAATAGCCATATTAATAGCTGTTTGTTTACGAATCGTTTCTTCCAAGTTTTCTGTTTGAAGATGCAACAATTGCAAACCAACTACTGTAGATGCAATCTCAACCAAGATAAGGTCGTCGTCCACAAAATCATGGTCGTTACGCCAAATAATGAAAGAACCAAGACGCATACCACCACCATAGATTGGTGCAATTGTAGTCAAACCGTCAGGGAAATCATCTTTTAATTCCACTGGGAAGATGGTCAAGTCACTGTCAATACCGATATTTTCTTGAGTATCATAAACACGGCTGATACCACGTATGTATTCCTCTGGAAGTTGTTTAGCTTTAAAAAACTTTTCCACACGGTCATTGTTGGTTTTGTATTTCATAGCAAAACCAAGGAGAGCACCTCCACCATTTACAATAGCAGCATTACAATCAATAATATCTGCCAACTGAGCAGCCATGTTGTTGTATGGAAGATCTCCTTCCAAACTATCTACTGAGCGTTGCAAGATAGAAGTAATTTTACGTGTTTTATCAAGCAAATTTGCCATTTTTATTGCCTTCACTTTCTATTTATAATCTTAATAATCACAGGTCCTGTACCAAGCATATCCGTTAAGATCCGCTAGCACTATCATTATAGCATACCTGAACTAAAAATTGCAAACAATTGTCTGAAAATTATTTATTATTCTACTATTCATTATATTATATCTTTTTTCAGGGAAAACGTTCGGATTTTATCTAAAAACGACTCCTTTTTAAGCAAGATAAAAACCGAACAAGTCTTTTTGTCCAGTTTTCACGAATTTAGCGCTTATAATATGACAAAACACGCTCGATTTTATTTCCAAGATCAGCCAATTCTTCCACACGAGGAAGGTAGACAATACGGAAGTGGTCCGGTTCATTCCAGTTAAAGCCTTTACCTGGAACCAAGAGGACCTTTTCCTTCTTCAAAAGACGAAGGCAGAACTCTTCATCATCGTCAATATCATACATGTTGCGGTCAATCTTAGGGAAGATGTAAAGACCCGCATCTGGCTTAACAGCTGTGAGTCCTGGAATATCGTTTACTGTGTTTGTAATAAACTCACGTTGTTCATAAATACGACCACCTGGAATCAGGAGCTCATCAACAGATTGGTAGCCCCCAAGTGAGGTCTGAATTACGTGTTGAGAGAGCACATTAGAGCAAAGGCGCATATTGGACAACATATCAAGCCCTTCAATATAGCCCCGAACATTCTTCTTAGGCCCAGAAAGAACCATCCAACCTACACGGAAACCACAAATACGGTGAGATTTAGAAAGACCATTCATAGATACACAGAAAACGTCTGGTGCAAGACTTGCAATAGCAATGTGCTTCTTACCATCCATAACCAAGCGGTCATAAATCTCATCCGCAAAGATAATCAAATCATTTTGGCGTGCAATATCGACAATCTGTTCAAGAACATCTTTAGGGTAAAGAGCACCTGTCGGGTTATTCGGATTGATAATAACAATAGCCTTAGTATTTGATGTAATCTTTGATTTGATATCATCAATGTCTGGATACCAGTTAGATTTTTCATCACAGACATAGTGAACAGCGTTACCGCCAGCTAGACTGACACAAGCAGTCCAAAGAGGATAGTCTGGCATTGGAACCAAGACTTCATCACCATCATCAAGCAAGGCCTGCATAGACATGGGAATCATCTCTGACACACCGTTACCAATATAGATATCATCGATGTCTACATTTGGGAAACCCTTAAGCTGGCAATACTGCATAATAGCCTTACGAGCTGAGAAAATCCCCTTACTATCTGAATATCCCTCACTGTTACGAACATTCATAATTAAGTCACGAATGACTTCATCTGGTGCTGTAAAACCAAATTCCGCAGGATTTCCTGTGTTCAGACGGAGAATTTTTTCACCTTTGGCAATCATACGGTTGGCCTCATCCAAAACTGGACCACGAATATCATAGGCAACGTGTTCCAACTTTGATGATTTATCAAATGTTTTCATAGGTTAATCCTTTCAAAAGATACTAAAGCAGATACATCTAGTAGAAAATAAGAAAATTCAACACCTGATGGGGATTTTTACTTTCATTGACACCATCTTAGACCTAGCCCGTTTGGCATCATTTCTGAAGATTTATCTTCCTCATTGATTATCTCGTTTCTTACGAAGCTAATAACAGATTGTATTATACCTCTTTTTCAGACAATATTCAATTTTTAGATAAGGTCAAACTCTTCCCATTACTGATAGTATCGTAAAGTAAGCAGTCAAAAAAGATTTCAGAAAACCCATAACAATGTTTTCATTTTTAAGATTAAAGGAGTATAATAAAACTGAAGATAGGAGGTAGAGCTTATGTCTCAACAATATGAACATATTATGGTAGCCATCGACGGTTCTCACGAATCAGAGTTGGCCTTTCTCAAAGGTGTACACGTTGCAAAACGTAATAACGCACAGTTACTTTTAGTACATGTTATCGATACACGCGCCCTTCAAAGCATTATGACTTTCGACTCTTATATCTATGAAAAACTAGAAGACGAGGCTAAAGCTGTATTGGCTAACTATGAACGTCAAGCCAGAGAAGCTGGTTTAACTAAGATTCGCAAAGTTATTGAGTTCGGTAATCCTAAGAGCCTTTTGGCTGTTGATATCCCTGATAAGGAAAATGTTGACCTTATTATGATTGGTGCCACTGGTCTCAATACTTTTGAGCGTCTTCTTGTCGGTTCATCCTCTGAGTACATTCTCCGTCACGCAAAAGTTGACTTGCTCGTTGTTCGTGATTCTGAAAAAACGCTATAGTCACCTCTCACAAGCACCTACGGTGCTTTTCTCATATAATAAATTGTAAAATATAGTTCAACAAAAAAACTCATAGCGTTTCATTGGTGTAAACTGTAAGTAACGAAACAAACAGAACCCGAGGAAAAACTATAAGCTACTCCCAGCTTACCATAACCGACTGAATAAAGATAGAAACCTATAAAACCATCTATAACTGGCTCTATACTGGTTTGATTGATCTGGATTTGAGCGTCCTTCGTCGGAAAGGAAACAGTCGACAACCCAAAGAAACAGGTGGAAGATTTAGAATTGGTACGCCAATTGCCAAACGTCCTAAGGAGGTCAGGAATCGTGAGACCTTTGGTCACTGGGAGGCTTGATACTGTGGTGTCTTCCAGAGGCAAAAACAAGGGGTGTTTAGTGGCCTTTCTAGAGCGAAAAACACGTTTTTACTTAGCTTCCAAGATACCAGATAGAACAACCAAAGCCATATTTTCAGCCATCGAACAACTTTGTAGGCTATTTCCAAAAGAGACTCTTATAACTTTCACTTCAGACAAGGGAAAAGAGTTTGCATGCTATCCTCTGGTAGAGAGGAAGCAATGAGAACGCAAATGGCTTACTAAGAGGATATTTCCCAAAGAAAACAGATTTAGCTACTATCTCTGATAAGGTTTTGAACAAGGCCTTAGATGATATCAATCATCGACCACGAAAATGTTTAGCTTACAGAACTGTTTGTGAATCTCTAGAGGATGAGTTCGAGTAAATGTTGCACTTATTCTTGTGATTTATCATATAAAAAGAACTGAGTTATTAATCTCGGTTCTTTTTCTTGTTCTATTTTTCAGACGTTGCTGATTCAGACACAGCTTCTGACTCTGAAGTTACTTGGCTTTCTTCTACCAAGGCTTCGCTAGCAGATTGACTAGAGGCACTTGCTTGCTCCAAAGCAAGACTAGTTGAAAGGCTCTCGCGTTCTGCTTCCTGACTAAGGCTTGCTTCAAAAATCATCAGTTCCTTTTGACGTTCTGTTTCACGAAGATACTCACGTTCTTCTTGCTCTTCTTGACGTCATCTTTCTTGCTCACGTCTTTGAGCTTTCTGACGTTCACGCTTAGCATGGCGTTTTTGCGTCTCATCAATCAAGACCTTAGTATTATCTTTGATTCGCATTAATTTGACAAGTCGAACCAAAAGTCTCCATACAAACACAATGACTGACTCCACAAAGAAAAGAAGCTCAACCAGAATAACTCCCAACAAGCTCCAAGCCATGAAAAGCGTTATCAATAATTGTGTGGAAATCTTCTTCAAGTCACCCAAATGATTGTTGTAAATATTGAGGGTCTCAAGGAAAAGATCTAAGATTCCTTGTAAGAGATGAGACTTAACAGATTTATCTCCCTCAAGGCTCAAGTCCATTTGAACTTCCGCCGGAGTAACCACTGTCAACTCTCCATCTTGATAGACCTCAACACGATCCCCTAAATTTATATCAAAATCAAAAAGAGCACGATCTATTTTTTCAAGCGCCCATCGGGATGACTAAGGTAAACAAAGTCATCATCAATTTTTAAAATACGAAACATAATTACCTGCTTTTTATTGCTTCCTAAATAATAACAAAATAAAAAAGCTCTTGTTGAGAGCTTATTCTTTAATCCAAGGTTTTAACCCCGATACGATTCTTATACTCTTGATAAGTTTCCGTATGCATAAGAGCCTTAGCATTTTTAACACGATCTGCAGTTGGTGGTTTGACACCTTCCAATGGATAAGGGATGCCAAGTTCACGCCACTTGAATTCCCCCATCGTATGATATGGAAGAATTTCAAATTTATCGACATTTTTCAAGGTCTTTACAAACTCGCCGAGCTTAACCAAGTGTTCGTCAAAATCTGTCAAACCAGGTACCAAGACATGACGAATCCAGACCGGAACTTGTTTATCAGACAGATATTGAGCAAATTCCAAGATATTCTTATTAGGTTGACGGGTCACAAACTTGTGTTGTTCGGGGTCAATCTCTTTGATATCCAGTAGAACCAAGTCAGTTACAGCCAAAAGTTTGTCGACAACTTCATGATACTCTGGAGTATTACGATAAGACAAGCCACACGTATCAAGCGTACAGTGAATCCCTAACTTCTTAGCCTCTGTAAAGAGGGCAGTGACAAAATCAATCTGAAGCATGGCTTCACCACCTGATACAGTGATTCCACCATGCTCACCCCAGAAATGACGGAAGCGAAGAGCCTCTTCCAAGACATCTTCAACTGTACGTTCAACAGCCTTATTTGACTTCATGGCCCAAGTATCTGGGTTATGACAATATTGGCAACGCAGCTTACAGCCTTGCATAAACACAATAAAACGGATACCAGGACCATCTACGGATCCGAAACTTTCGGTTGAATGAACAAGTCCAGTCACCTGACTGTAATCAATTTCTGCCATGTCAGCCTCCTTGAAAAACGATTTTTACACTTTTTATTATACCTCTTTTATCAGAAACATGCTCCATGTCTATCTAATTTAAGATAAAAGTTATACTATAATACATCTAAAATTACTATATAACTATACTATACCAGAAGAAGAAAGGGAAAAACTGGATTCTTCCGGTTTTTTATTATCTATACTATTAGGCACGTTTCTTGAATACCAATAAAACTGCAAGAACAAGGAAGAATGTTCCTACAAGCGTCAATATTACAGTTGATACTTTACCAGTCAATGTACCGTCAGCATTCACTTTGAATCCTGTACTTATGGAACAACAAGACTTGTTGTACCGTCATTATTGGCAACAACAAGCTGACTATTTTGTTTAGAAGGGATTGTTTGACCAGGTGCCGTTATAGCTGGTGCTGCTGGTGTTACAATAGCAACAGGTCAACCATTAACGTTGACTGAAGGAACTTCAGGTGATTGAGGGTCCTCACTTGTATTTGTATCTGTATCAGTTTTTGGCTGCATAAGAACAGTATCATTTGTCGCAATGCCGGCATCTGCAAAAGAAGTTACTGGTAGAAAGTCTCCTAGAGTAAGGGTGAGTAAAAGTAAGCTACTATGTATAGAATATAGAGATTTTTTAGAAGCTATTAAGATTCTCCTTTATCATTTATCAGTTAATTTATATTCTGTCATAAAAAGTAATAGAAAGGCGTTTTAATCAAAATATTATTTATTTTTATTCTTAGTCTACCATAATTTCAAAACCCGTTTAAATTACTTCAAAAAAATGTCGTAGGTCAATAATAACTAGATGTTTTATTTTTATAATAAAGCATAGCATAGAGGTTATCATATATTTTTAATCTAATTATATATTAAAAAATATTTATCAAAAAGATAATAAAAAGCACTTTCAATCCAAAGGAAAGAAGGCGCTCAATTATCATTATCTTACTTTTTAGCTCTAGTCTTTTCTAATCTAAAGCTGGTTAATTCTATTCTCCTGCTTCTTCTGGAGCAGCTGTGATGATTACCTTAAGTTTGGTTACGCGACCATCCTTAACCTTATCGTTAATAAATTCAAGACGTTTGTCCTTGTTAATAACTTCGTAATGTTCCTTAACTTCTTGAGTGGGAATTGCTCCTACACCAGTCAAATAATAGCCTGCGATAGTATCAACATCATCACTTTCAAGCTCTGTGTCAAAGTGTTCATTGAAGTCATTAAGAGTCATAGATCCTTCAACAATATAGGTATTCTCTCCTATTTCACGAACTTCCACACTAGCTTTATCTGTTTCGTCATCAATTTCACCGACGATTTCTTCCAAAAGATCCTCGAAGGTCACCAGACCAGCCACACCACCATATTCATCAAGTAAGATAGCCATTTGATTATTGGTGTTACGAAAGGCTGCCAAGAGGTCGTCAACGAAAATTGTTTCTGGAACAAAGAGGGGCTCATTCATGATACGGCGAAGATTAACATTCTCAAAACCGAGCTCATAAGCCGCTTTAAGGAGTTTTTTGGTATGGATTACACCGATAATCTTATCCTTGTTATCTTCGTAGACAGGGATACGAGAGAAGCTTTGCTTTAGAATGGCTTGGATATTTTCCTGAGTATCGTCTTCAATATCTATCATGAAGGCATCTGTACGAGGAACCATGACTTCACGCGCCATTAATTCATCAAGAGAAAAGATACCTTGAAGCATTTCGATTTCTTCAGCTTCAAGTGTATCCTCACTCTTGGTCAACATGTACTCAATCTCATCACGTGTCATCGGCTCATCCGCATCATCAAAAGTCATAGGTGTCAAACGAGACAAGAGGTTGGTTGATGCCGAAAGAATCCATACAAAGGGACTGACAATCTTACCAGTTACAATAATGACAGGTGCTGAGTAGATGGCCAGATTTTCCTTTAGGTTCATGGCAATACGCTTAGGATAAAGCTCACCAAAAACGATAGAAATGTAAGTCAAGACCACCAAAGATACCACGCTACCTGCTGTTTTAGCCCAAGCTACGTTACCAAACCAGGTCGCTATAACTGCTCCTAGGGAAGCAGAGAGACTGGCCCCTTGCAAAAGACCGATAAAAGTAATACCAACCTGAATAGTTGATAAGAAGTTATTGGGATTTTCAAGAACCTTGAGCAGGCGAATAAATTTCTTGTCGCCTTCTTCAGCCTTTTGTTCCACACGTGAACGGTTTAGTGATACTAAAGCCATCTCAGACGCTGAGAAAAAGGCCGAAAGTAAGGTTAAAATTAGTAATAAAATAAATTGAAATAATAAGGACT
>UMHZ01051197.1_pt1 | contig 10343 bp, 6 predicted proteins | sample 1965671 | NCBI WGS metagenome assembly UMHZ01 (sample SAMEA4836111, study PRJEB28245) | human gut metagenome | biome: gut microbiome; material: fecal sample | place: Denmark | collected 2008 | reverse complement strand
TTACAGGATGCGGAAGGAAAAATGTAGACTACAATGTAGATAATACCCAGCCGAAACAAACAGAGGCAGATCTGGGACAGACGGAGACATCTGCATCCGGAGAAAATCTGGATAGTGGAAGTCTGTGGAGTAAGTATAAGATTCCATTTACCTGTGATACGGAGATTGCGATTGGAGATACCGGCTTATCAAAGATCCATGTAACGGATGATGATATCAGTGTTCCGGATACCTCCGACCTTCAGATCGCACAGTATAAGAAGAAAGATCCGGAGAGTAATGAAGTGAAGAAGCAGGTGGCAGAGAATCTGTTTGATAAGGATGAGGGAATCTATGTATATGATTCCATGCATCGGATAAAAAAGGACATTCAGGCAGAGATCACACAGTATCAGACAGCAAAGGAGAATTATCCGGATCCTGTATTTGCGGATTCCTATGATTCATGGATCAGCGATCTGGAAATGGAACTGGCAGATGCCCCGGACAGTTATCCGGCTGCCGGAGATTATTCCGCGGATGATTATGTTGGTACTGTGGGTGGGAAGGAATATGAATTGTATTACAAAACCGACAGCGTTTATCGTTCCTTTAATATGCGGGAAGATTTTATGATGTATCGTCCGAAAGAAAAGGCAACGTATGTCACGCCATATTCAAAGGCTGACTATGAAAGAGAGACAGGAACAGAAGCGGATCAGGAGAATACAGTTCAGAATGCCTGCAGCTATTCCAAAGAGGAAGCACAGATGAAGGCAGAAGAATTTCTGTCGAAGATCGGTGCGAAGGATGTAGCCTTACAGGACAGTTCTGATCTTTACTGGGTATATACAGATGCGACAAATTCGGTTGTTGCTACGGATGTGGATGGGTATTCGTTCACCTACGTAAGAGCTGTTGATAAGCAGCCGGTGTCAACGATGGCATTTAATCAGGTTGAAAATCTGCAGAAGCAAGTGGAATATTATGATGTGCCGGTTGAACGCTATGAGATCACAATGGATTCCAATGGAATCATCAATGCGAACTGGTGTGATTATCTGGAGTCCACCGGAGAAAGCGCAAAGACTGAGATCCTTTCATTTCCGGAGCTGCTTGAAAAGGCAAATGAAACCATACCGGAATATTACAAAACCTATCCATGTAAATATAACGCGATCAATTTTAATGATGTGACCCTGACCTATTACCTGACAGCAGGCGCAGCAGATGGACAATTTGAATATAAACCTGTCTGGATCTTTTCTTCCTGTGATGATAAATCGGATCCGGATTATCCAAGTGAGATGGTGGTATTAGATGCAGCCGATGGATCTGTGATCGATATGTTGAATGTAGCAATGAAGATATCAGCAGATTAAAATTAGACTTGATATTCAATCCCGGTTATGTGAAAATGGTAGCAGGTAAAAATGGTTACATATGTATATTAAGGGATACATTATATGAGTACACAAAACAGTCTTGTTATCATTAAAGAGAAAATTGCAGGTGTCATGCTGGATGATAAGCGCATGAAAGCTGATGATATTGCTAAAAAAGTCCTGAAGGGAAGAAAACGGGAATGCAGCACGCCTCCAAAGTGGATGCAGGATGCATTTCATATTACAAAGGCAGAGTCAGAGAATGGATTATGCTATTATGTGAAACCAAAGAAGAAAGAGGTAAAGAATTTCTTCTTTTATATCCATGGCGGCGGTCATTGTATGGAAATCAACAAAAACCAGTGGGAATTTGTTGCGACTGTGGTCGAGGAAAATGGATATGGCGCGGCTGTTCCGATCTATCCGCTGGCACCGGAGCATAATGCACAGGATACCTTTGATATGCTGATCGGGACATACAGACATCTGACCAGGCAGGAGACAATCGACCGTCTGGTTGTTGTTGGAGATTCCACAGGCGGTGGACTGGCGTTATCACTGGCAGTTCTGGCATGGAAGGAAGGTGTTCGCAGACCGGATAAGCTGGTGTTGTTATCACCTTCATTAGATACAGAATTTATGGATGGAAATCTCGCCAATCATATGCTTGATCGCAAGAAAGAGGTACGGAAGTATTATTACCGGCTGGGCATTAAGGACTTTCTTAGCAGGTACTGGATCCAGGATCTGTATCATCAGAATGAATATACCTGTCCGATCTATGCGGATCTGACTGATATCTGTGATGAGATCGCCATATTCACAGTAGAGAATGATCTGCTGAACAGCTATGCAAGACTGCTGTATGACAAGCTGAAGAAGGAACAGATCCGGATTCATTATTTTGAATATTTTGGAATGCCTCATGATTATATTGAGCATCAGCATGTACCGGAATGTCGTATGATCATTAATCGTATCAGCGACAGTATCAAGGATGAAGCAAAGCTTGTAAATCCTGAGATCAAGCGTGCAGTATGGGCACGGTCAATGGTAGCGGAACGATATCCGAAGATGTTCCATGATGATGAATCCATTAAGATCGCGGCAAAATTAAACGTTTCTCATAAAGATTTTAATGCGATGTATCAGGAATATGATCGTCTTGTTAAGATCGGACGGATCGTAGAGATTGACAAACGGGTAAAACAGTTTATTATGAGGTATGCAGATGGCGTTATTGTAAATGTCGGAGCTGAGTTAGATACCATGTTTTCCCGCATGGATAATGGTAGGATCCGATGGTACAATGTAGATATGCCTGAGATCATGGAACTGCGGCGCAAGATGGTGGAGAGCAGGGATCGGGAGCAGAATATCGGCAAATCAATCCTTGATTTTTCATGGCTTGACAGTGTGAAGAAGAAACCGGGTGAAGCAATCTTATTTGTATGCTGTGATGTAACGAAGTATTTTACGGATAAGAAGCTGCAGGCGTTTCTGAATGCGATATGGGAGCGGTTTCCGGGTGCTGAGGTACTGTTTGATGTCAAGAACTCCGTTGGCAGAAAACGGGCAAATCTGAAAGTATTAACAGGAAAGAAGAAAGGTTCGTTTATAAAAGTAAGTATCGATAACTGTACCAGCCTGATGTATGACTGGAATATTAAGTACAGAGTACTGTATGACAGGGCAATCCTGAATCAGGAGGATATCACAGAGATGTTTTCTTCTGATATAGCAAGAAAATATCGTCATGCGATCAGACGAAAATATGATAAGATCATACAGCTTCGGTTAGGTACGGAACGAATTGAAATATAAACGGCTTGTGACTGACATGAGAGAAGCAGACAGAAGAAAACAATTAGCAAAAAGAATGAAATATGCAGTGTGCATCTATGCAGGAATTGTAATTGGAATCATTGCAGGAATCTGTATTGGTATTGATTATAATAAGACAACCAGGTCGACACCTGCCTTGTACACGGAAATGGAACATGGTCTTGAACTGACACCGGGAGAACTGGCAAATCTGATCTATGATAATTACTGGAATTATATCAAGAAGAGTTACATCATCGTAGGAGATGATAAAGAAACTGCACAGCTTTATAAGATCAGTAGTAAGGTAGCCAGACATAATTATGATCTGGAACGGTTTCAACTGGATGATAATGGCTATATGAGTTATTCGGATGACAAAATCAAGCATGCAAAGCTTGGAATCGATGTATCCAGTCATCAGGGATCAATCGACTGGGAGACAGTTAAAGAAGCTGGTATTAAGTTTGCAATGATCCGTTTGGGATATCGTGGATATACACAGGGTGGTCTGGCACTGGATGACGGCTATGTGACGAATATAGAAACAGCTCTGGAAGCAGAAATGCCGGTTGGGGTATATTTCTATACACAGGCAGTAAGTTATGATGAAGGAGTAGAAGAAGCACAGTATGTACTTCAGAATATCGCAGGTTATAAGATCAGTTATCCGGTTGTAATTGATACGGAGAAGATGGAAGCAGAAGGTGCCCGCGCAAATGATATTTCAAATGAAGAGCGTACCGATGCCATTGTTGGTTTTTGTGAGACGATAAAAGATGCCGGATATACACCGATGATCTATGCAAATAGAAACTGGTATGCGCAGAATCTGGATATGGATCGATTGGGTGATTATCAGCTCTGGCTGGCACAATATTCCAATGTACCCGATTTCCCATATCTGTTTACCGGCTGGCAGTATACCAGTGAGGGAAGTGTGCCGGGAATCTCAGGATCCGTTGATATTGACGTCTGGATGAAATAGAAAACATTAAGAATATGATTATAGTACAGAATCCATCTGCTTTATAACAATACAGAGCAGATGGATTCTTGTCTATGATAAAAAGATAAAATTAAAACATCCATATTTTATAATACAGATAAATGCTGTAAATAAAGGTATGGATGTTTTTTATGTGATAAATCGTCTTATTTAATTGTAAAGGTTACGTTCTGAACCTTGCCGTTCTTTGACCAAATGGTCAGGGTATGTGTTCCCTTTTTCTTAACGACTGTGTTCTTCTTAACTACCTTGCCGTCCAGTTTCATCTTTACAAGGCTCTTGCTGTTGGATACTGTGATCTTCTTGCCGGCTTTGTAGGACTTGTTGTTCTTAACGGCTGTTGTTTTTGCTGTTTTTGTAACCTTACTGGTAGATGCGTAGAAGTTTTTCTTCTTGCTGGCATCCCTGATCGTCCATGAAACGGTCTTTGATTTGTTTGAAAGCTTACCGTTTGTGGTCTTAACCTTATTCTTAAATGAAACCTTTACATTCATGTAGAATGACAGGCTGTCAGTAAGATCGTTTTTCTGAAGCTGTGCAGCGTCGGCAAGTTTTGCAATTGTAAGATTACTGCCTGCTGTAGAAGGATCAAGTGTAGCATAGAAGAAATTCTTTGTCAGACATACATTTGTGTAACCTGCAGATGAAAGTAAATCTTCGATATCACTGAGTTTCTTGTTTTTTACAGTCATGGAGAACATATGGTAGGTAACACCATCGATCTTCTTTTTTGAATATTTGGCACCGGATCCCTTAAGTTCATTAATGAGTTCTTTTTTTGTCATTTCAGACATGCTGGCAAGTCCATCCAACATTTCATCATCATAACCCTGTTCAATCGTACAGGTTGCTTTGGTGGCAGAGGTGAGTTTTACGGTTGTGTTAATAGCAGAACCGCAGCCGGTCATCATCAGACCAAAGATGCAGACACACAATGCCAAAAGTACGTGTTTCATTTTTTTGTTCATAGATACCCTCCTATAATAAAATTTTGTCTACAGACTCAGTCTATCATCCGCGTTTCCTAAAGTAAAGGCAAATACCGGATTTTGTAGCTTAATAAATCTTATCTGTGGTATAATCCTTGAAATGAATAAATAATTTCATATATCAGAAACATGAAAAAGAGATTATTATGAATAAGCCTGCAAAGATACAGAAAATCATATAGTAGGAGGTTGTGAATTCCTTGAAGTTTTTACTGGCAGCATTAAATACAAAATATATTCATTCGAATCCAGGGATTTATTCCCTGTATTCTTATTCGGTAAAGAAACAGCCGTCTCTTGCAGAATATATTGAGATTGCAGAATATACGATCAACAATCAAAAAGGAGAGATTCTTGCGGATATCTATAAGAGAAGGCCGGATGCGATTGGATTTTCCTGTTATATATGGAATATCGAGATGATCCGTGAGCTCATTACAGAATTAAAGAAGCTCCTTCCGGATACAGATATCTGGGTTGGCGGACCGGAAGTAACCTACGATGCCGATCAGCTTCTTGCGGAGATGCCGGAGCTTACAGGAGTTATGGTTGGAGAAGGAGAGGCAACCTTTTATGATGTGCTGAGAAGATATCTTGATATTGGAAATATTCATAATACTGGGAAGTCCTATGATATTGGGAACGCCTGTAATACTGGGAATTCCTGTGGTATTGAAAATTTCCGTGATACCGGGGGTTTTCGGGATATTGACGGCCTGGTGCTTCGGGAAGGAAAAGATATTCTTTGTACGAAGCCAAGAGGACTTACCGATCTGTCGGAGCTTCCCTTTCTGTATTATGACTTGGACACTTTTAAAAATAAGATCATTTATTATGAGAGCAGCAGAGGCTGTCCGTTCCGGTGCAGTTATTGTCTGTCATCGATTGACAAACGGGTTCGGTTCCGCAATCTTGATCTGGTGAAGAAGGAGCTGCAGTTTTTCCTGGATCATCAAGTAAAACAGGTGAAGTTTGTAGACCGGACATTTAACTGTTCCCATGAACATGCGATGGCGATCTGGAGGTATATTAAAGAACATGACAATGGAATCACGAATTTTCATTTTGAGATTGCTGCAGATATTTTAAATGAGGAAGAATTGGAGTTGGTCAACAGTCTGCGGCCAGGTGCGATACAGATGGAGATCGGAGTGCAGTCGACAAATCTGCAGACGATAGAGGAGATCGATCGTGTAATGGATGTCGATAAGCTTGCAAAGATTGTTGAAAGGATCCATCAGGGACATAATGTGCATGTGCATCTGGATCTGATCGCGGGGCTTCCGTATGAGGATTATGAATCATTTGCACATTCTTTTAATGACGTATATGCGATGAAGCCGGAGCAGCTTCAGCTAGGTTTTTTAAAGGTGCTAAAGGGTTCGAAGATGCATGATAATGCAGAACGATATGGTTTACAGTATACAAGCTGTCCGCCGTATGAAGTATTATTTACAAAGTGGATATCTTATGATGAGATCCTGCGGTTAAAGCAGATCGAAGAAATGGTAGAGATTTATTATAACAGCTGTCAGTTTGAGAACACGCTGCCATTCCTGGTGGAAGAATTTGATTCCCCGTTTGATTTTTATGCGAGCCTTGCTTCTTATTATGATGAAAAGGGATATTTTATTCAGACACCGGCGAGAATCTACCGGTATCATGTACTGCTTCATTTTGCAGAAGAACACTTCCCTAAGAAGACAGAATTGATTCGGGAAATGCTGGTATTTGACTTATATCTTCGTGAGAATATGAAGACCCGACCGGATTTCGCCCCGGAACAGGAGGGTGTGAGAGATTTGTTCCGGGACTTCTACATCCGTGAGGCCAACGACCACAGATACCTTCGGGAAGAAGACTATCATGGCTGTGACTGGAAATCTATGTCCAGAATGACACACATAGAAAAGATTTATTACAACAGAGAGACGGGAAATCGTCTGTCTGAAGTATGCTATATATTATTCGATTACAAACGCCGTGATCCGCTGACCGGGGATGCAAGGTATATGATAGTAACACCTGTCGCATCCATGTGATATAAAGTTTGGCTGTCTCATGTTGCTCGGGATACTGCTATTTTACGGATGTGTATGTGTTCGGCCTCATGTTGTCCGGGATACTGCCGGTATACTTTGTATGTCTTGTTTTTTTCTATTCGTTGCAAATGTCTGATTCGATCATGCTCCTGTGCCAACTCGCCTTTCAGGCTCAAACAGGCACCCACATTCGCTGACAATTTGCATCTCATAACGAAAAAAAGCAAACGACAGTACAAAGTGTACCGGCAGTCGCCCGGACAACATGAGACAGGATACATATACACCCGCGTACCGGCAGTCGTCCGGATAACATGAGACAGGTTACATATATACCCGCGGAACAGCGCTGTTGACGAAAATCGGGTTGATCGGAAATGTAACCATATCGCCTACCGAGATATTACATCCGGTTGTATCCACGATCACGGAGTTCATACTGATTTGACCTAACACCGGAAGTCGGCAGTCTTTAAAGCTGGCAGTCGGTGATTTTTTATGGAAAGTGCCTTTTAATTTATAATAAATACGGATCGGAGAGAAGAAATTTGTCCGGAAATCGGTGTGACGCTCCATGCCAAGCCCGTGGTAATATCCGGCGGAGATAACGGCTGTCTTTGCGTTATGTGACAGCTTGAAGCTGTGGCCGTAGCCGATGTTGTGACCGGCCGGCAGTTCATAGATATCGTCCACACAGGCGGACAGATTGCAGACCTCATGAAAACCATAATCATTTGGAACCGCAAGTCTGCCAAGAAAGGCAGAGCCGATGCGGATGGCATCTAAGTTCATGGATGGATATTTTATCATCGAGGTTGAAGATGAGATATGACGGATGCCTACCGGAATGCCGTCTTTCTGGAGTGTGTCACAGAGGTGAGTGAAATCCTGAAACTGTTTCTTCACATAGTATTCATTTCTGCATGCAGCTGCATGGAAATGAGAGAAGATACCGGTGATCCGCACATGCCTTAGTGACTGTACGGTATCGGCAATCTGTTTTTCTTCGGAACATAAGAAGCCGTATCTACCAAATCCGGTGTCAATGCAGAGATGTGCATGGACTGTCGGATGGTTCATGTAGGCGGCTGTTTCATCGATCACATGCGCACAGTCGGTACTGGTGATGCTGAGCGTGATATCGTGATCGATCGCAGTCGTGATATCTTCTGAGTTATATAAAGGAGTCATCAACAGGATATTTCCCGTGATGCCGTTTCTACGTAAGGTGACAGCATCTGACAGTTCGGTTACACCATAGTTATCAATACCCTTTGATTGTAAGAACGATGCAAATTTTGTAAGTCCAAGCCCATAAGCGTTTCCCTTTAATACTGCTATGACCTTTGCGCCGTTTGCCAGACGTTTGATGATCCGTATATTGTTATCCAGTGCATTTGTTTTGATTGTAAGAGTTGTCATGTCCTCAAGTTCCTCCGGTTTCATGTAAGTATTTATCTCATTGGTCATCTACAGACACATGGTCTGTTGTCGAAACTCGCTGCCCGGGCATGAGCGGTTATTCATTTATTTGATGTATCTAGCATATATTCGAAATGCATCATTTTTGTATAAAAACCGACACAGAAATGCAATATCTTTGAACTTTTTTTGCATCGTTTGTATGCAATCCGGAAAAGTGGATGTTGTATAAGAGTAAAATGTGATAAACTATTTAGAAATAAAGACAGGATGGAAACCGTTTATGCATACACTGATAACAGAGATTCGCGATAAACAGAATATTACAAAGGAACAGCTTCAGCTTCTGCTGGAAACAGACAATCAGGAAATGATTGAAGAATTGATGGTATGTGCCAGAACGGAAGCACAGAAGGTATACGGAAATAAAGTCTATATGCGTGGACTGATCGAGTTCACAAATTATTGTAAAAATAACTGCATATATTGTGGGATAAGAAGAGATAACTGCCATGTTGATCGATACCGGCTGACCAAAGATCAGATCCTTGACTGTTGTCAGAGTGGATACCGGCTCGGGTTCCGGACATTTGTGTTACAGGGAGGCGAAGATCCGTTTTATACAGATGACCTAATCTGTGAGATCGTATCAGAGATTAAACATCAGCATCCGGACTGTGCGATCACATTGTCGATCGGAGAGAAAAGCAGGCAAGCCTATGAACGGTATTTTTCTGCCGGGGCGGAACGTTATCTGCTTCGCCATGAGACTGCGGATAAGGCACATTATGAGAAGCTTCATCCGAAAGAAATGTCATTTGACAACCGGATTCGGTGCCTGCATGACCTGAAAGAGATCGGTTATCAGACTGGGTGTGGCTTTATGGTCGGTTCACCATATCAGACGGTCGATACGTTATATGAGGATCTCTGTCTGATCAAAGAACTGGAACCGGAAATGTGCGGAATCGGACCTTTTATTCCGCAGGCAGACACACCATTTGGAAAAGAGGCTGCCGGAACACTTGAAATGACCTTACGGCTGCTGTCAATTATCCGTCTGATCCATCCTACTGTGCTGCTTCCTGCGACAACAGCACTTGGCACGATCCATCCGCTTGGCAGGGAGAAGGGGATTCTTGCCGGGGCAAATGTTGTGATGCCGAATCTGTCACCGGTCGGTGTCAGAAAAAAATATCTGTTATATGACAATAAGATCTGCACCGGGGAAGAAGCCTCGGAGTGCTGTGGCTGTATGATGCGGAGAATGCAGGGAATCGGATACGAGGTTGTGGTTGATCGCGGCGACCATCCATTGTATGACAAGAAAAGATGAATGCATATATTGGAGAAATGCAAACATGGGAGAGGCTTTTTAGCTGAAGGTGAAAATATCTTTGTTATTGCAGATTTTATGAAAGAAAGATGTTGGAAAACATTCTGATTATATTAAGAACTGCATGTTTTACATTCTGCAATACGACAGCAAATAAAATGGGCGGTTTTCTGTCACTGACTAACTATATATTGACATTAGCGAAGATTTCGTCACGCGATGCACATTGCCAGTAAATACGGGTGCCTGTCTGAGCCGAAGGCGAGTTGGCACAGGAGTATTTACGAATCAGGCATGTGCATCAAATAGAAATCATAGCGAGTCAATTATAGATAGTCAGTGGCAGAGAACCGCCCA
>UMHZ01076561.1_pt1 | contig 10370 bp, 8 predicted proteins | sample 1965671 | NCBI WGS metagenome assembly UMHZ01 (sample SAMEA4836111, study PRJEB28245) | human gut metagenome | biome: gut microbiome; material: fecal sample | place: Denmark | collected 2008 | reverse complement strand
TAAAATCCTTAAAAATCTTTTCTCCATTGTCTGCTTCTTTTTCTTTATTTGTTTTCGTAATTTGCTTTGTTGGCATTTTATTTATAATAAGACACCGTTATACGGTGACTCTTTTGCCGTAAAGATAAGTGCTTTCTTTTGTTTATCTGTTATAGAACCATCGTATTCTTTCACTTGGACCATCGCAATGCTTCACTTTAACCATCGAATTCTTTTAAAAAATCACCGCAATGTTTTTTCACCCCATCCAGAATGTGCTGTAGAGTCGGTTTTAAGTGGAAGAAAAAATGCATATCTTTGCGGCAGATATAAAAATTACTGTGGATAAAATTACATTTTGCAATAAAGAAGAAGCCATCGCACGCATGAACCGATGGGCGGGAGAGGGCACACCGTTTTTTTTCATGATTAGCTACTACGGAAATCAGTGCGTGGTAGAAAAGCCGGAAGATGTATGTGCGGATGAATTACTATACCAATTCCCCGCGGCTACTAATGTACGGATTGGCGATGATGGCGAGGTAAGCCGTAAGCCGTTTTCGTGGCAGCCTCATCCGGAGTCGTATGAAGAATATAAGGAGTCGTTTGATGTGGTGCACCGTAACTTGATGGGCGGCAACTCGTTTCTTACTAACCTTACGTGCGCTACGCCCGTAGACACCGATCTTACGCTGAAAGATATCTTCTTCCGATCGAAGGCACGCTATAAGGTGTGGCTGAAAGACCGATTCGTGGTTTTCTCGCCCGAGATATTCGTGCGGATAGACAACGGATGGATTTATTCTTTCCCGATGAAGGGTACGCTGGACGCTACATTGCCTAACGCTACCGAGCAATTGCTGAGTGACCCGAAGGAAACGGCTGAACATGCTACCATTACCGACTTGATTCGTAATGACTTGAGTAGGGTAGCATCGAAGGTAGAAGTGGCACGCTATCGTTACATAGAAACACTGCACACGCACAGCGGACCACTGCTGCAGATGAGTTCGGAGATAAAAGGATTGCTGGACGAAGGCTATCAGAATAATTTAGGCGAGTTGTTATTCTCTATGCTTCCGGCAGGCTCTATCACCGGAGCGCCAAAGAAGCGTACTGTAGAGATTATTGCCGAAGCCGAACATTACGAACGTGGATTCTATACCGGGGTGACCGGATATTTTGACGGGCGTAATCTGGATAGTGCGGTGATGATTCGTTTTGTAGAGCGAACCGACGATGGAAATATGATTTTTAAAAGTGGCGGAGGCATTACCTTTCAGAGTGATGCCGTAAGCGAATACCAAGAAATGATTCAGAAAGTATATGTGCCGATTTATTGAGACTATTTGTGTAGAAGCCGGAAGTGCGCTTCGGCTTGATTATCATAACAGCCGACTGAACGCCACGCGCCATGAGTTGTGGGGCGATGTTACTGAGCTGCGGATAGAGCAGTATATCCAAACCGACGGTTACGTGGAGAGAACTCGCCTACGCATAGAGTATGATACGGAAATAAGAAAGGTGGAATATATTCCTTACCATCTGCGCCCGGTGTCGTCGTTGCGACTGGTGGAGATGCCCGATGACGCTGATTATCATCTGAAGTATGCCGACCGCAGTGTGCTTAACGCTTTGTTTGAGCGTAGAGACGGAGCCGACGATGTATTGGCGGTGAGAGACGGCTTCATAACGGATACGTCGATAGCGAATGTGGCTTTATGGGATGGCGAGCAATGGCATACGCCTTCACATCCGCTGCTTAAAGGTACGCATCGTCAGTTTCTGATAGATAACGGTATGATAGCGGAGCGTGAAATAAAAACAGACGAACTTTCGCGTTACACGAAAATCCGTCTGTTCAATGCTATGATTCATTTCGGCGAGATTGAGTTCTCTACCGATAGATTATTTATTTCCAACCCTCTTCTTTAAGAGCTTCTTTCAGTTGCATGAAAGCTTCGGGTTCTATTCCCCGGCGTATCAGTTCGTCGAACTCTCTTAGGTTGTAGTCGGCCCATCCTGTTCTGCCTTCAACCTTCTGGTCGGGACTTAATGAGAGATAGAGCTTAACGGCCTTTTCATATTCGCCTTGCAGCAGATATGTGTTGGCTAATGATGAAACAACTTTCGGAGTCTCTTTCAGCTTGTCGGGCAGAGTGTTGTATATAACCTCTGCAGCTTCGGGCTGTTCGTGACGGATAGCGGTACGCATAGCTTCTGTAATGGTTTTCACTCCACGAGCATTGCTGAAGAAGCAGTCGAATACCTGGATAGAAAGTATCTGCGAGATAATGAATATGCGCGGTTCTCCGTTGTGCGCACTCATAGCCACGATATGTTCGGGGTCTATTTTCTCTTCGAACATATCTTCGAACATATTGTCGTACGGCAGGCGTATGATGCGTTTATCTGCCGGCTGGAAGCACAACCAATACAAGTTCTTTTCAGAGATACGTCCGTTCTTGTCGCGGTAAGTAACGTGTACGGGGCGCGACGCACAGATAGCTGCCAACAGAGTTTCTGCTATGGCGGTAACGTTATCTTCCACGCTGTTTGTTATCTGCTCGGTGCTGTATATAGTGTCGAGTCCTTCTATCTGGTCTATCTCATCGTAAGGGATGAAGTGATACTCGTCGAGAATCATTTCCTTTCCTTCTATTCCCCAAACGAAAAGCTCGGCTTTCAGTCCCAACGTGTGCGAGTCGTATATATACTGTCGGCTGTCGGGTGCACAAGTGATACGAGTGTAGGGGAACTTCAGCGTTGCTTCTTCCAGCTTAGCTTTCATTTCCTGATACGCCTCTACTATATCTGTAGGATGCTCAGTGGGTTCTTCTTTCGGTTTTGGCTGTTCTGCCGGTTTCTCGGGCTGAGGTTCCGGTTCTTCCTGCTTAGGCTGTTCGGCTATTTCTTCCTCTTTTTGTTCAGGCTCTTCGGTTTCTTTTTCAGCTTCTTCTTCAGCTGCCGCTGTTTCCTCTTTTTCTTCTGTTCCCGATTCTTCCGGTTCCTCAGTTTCGGTTGTAGTTTCTTCTTTCGATTCTTTCTCAGAAGCTACAGCTTCCTCTTTTTGTTCTTCTTCCGCAGTTTCAGTAGGCGAGGCTTCTTCTTGAAGTTTTTCCGCTTCTTCTTCTTCTTTAGCGGCCAACTGTTCTTTCAGCAGAGCGTTTTCACGTTGCAGTTCGGCCAATTGAGCTATTACGGCTTGGCGGTCGGCTTCTGCCTCTTCCTTTCCGGCTTGCAGCTCAGAAAGTTTGCCTTCTATTTCAGTCAGAACCTTTTGCGTTTCTTCGGTTTGCTGCTTCAACGATTTATTCTCTTCGATCTTTGCAGCGTTATCGTTCTGTAGTTGCTGGTATGTGCTCTGCAATTCAGAAATCTTGCTTTCCGCTTCCGCAAAAGCTTTCTGTACTTCTTCTATCTGCTGTTTAAGCGATTTGTTTTCATCGCTCTGGGCAGTGCTGTCGTTCTGTAATTGCTGATAAGAATTTTGCAATTCCTGCAATTGCTTCTGAGCGTTCGCTTCGGCTTCAGCTTTTTCGGCTTGCAGTTGTTTGTATTCGTTTTGTAATACCTCCAGTTGTGCTTTAACGCTTGTTTCAGCTTCCGCTTTATCTGCTTGCAGTTGCTGGAAAACGTTTTTCAATTCCTCTAGTTTAGCATGAGCGTTCGCTTCAGCTTCAGCTTTTTCGTTCTGTAATTGCGAATAAGATTCTTGTGATTCCGAGAACTTGCTTTCAGCTTCCGCTAAAGCTTTCTGCGCCTCTTCGGCCTGTTGTTTCTGTGATTGATTAGCGTTGGCGAGTTCAGCGTTTAGTGCAGTCAGTTGGGTGGACAGCTTTTCAGCTTCGGCTTCCAATTCTTTGACGCGGTTTTCTGTGGCTTCCTTTTCTTTAAGCAAAGCCTCGTTCTGCAGTTTCAGGTTGGCCAGCTGCTCATTGCTTTGTTGCAAACTATCGCATTCGGCCTCTTTAGCCTTCTGTAAGTCAGTAACGCCGCTCTGTAGGCGAGTTATCTCTTCCTGTAGGTTAGATATATTCTTTTGCAATTCGGTTACAGCCGCTTGCGACTGCGTAAGCTCTTCTTGCGTCTTAGTTAATTCCTCTTGCGCTTCGCTAAGTTGCGTACGCTTGTATGCCGCCTCTTTATTAGCGTCTTTTACGTCGAATGATAACTGCTGCGTTTTTATATTAAGAGAATTATTATCCTCTTGCAACTGCTCGATATCTACACCTGTAAGTTTCTTTATAAGATGAAATGTAAGTTTGCCCATATATCTAATACTTGTCCTAACGGAAGGATGTGATTATAATAGTTTTTGTTAAATGGAAAATATATGCAAACATACATAATTAATATTAAAAAGCCAATCTTCGTTTGGACGAATTAATTAGGCGTGATGAATAATTATCGACGAAAAACACAGCTATACAAACTTTGCACTATCTTTGTGCAACGTAAAAATAGCTTCGTGCTGTATTTTTTAATAGATATGATGGAAGATAATTATAGTAAATTTATAAGGGGAAACCGAGGAAACAGTTTAATAAACCAACGCTTGATACTGAAGATACTGGGCGTATTGCTCTTTATAGAGGGGTTAGTGTTTTTAGTGTGCGCAGGTGTGGGACTGCTGTATAGAGAGAAAGACTACATCTACTTTATCTATTCACTTCTCGCCACATCGGGGGTAGGCGCATTGTTCTTGTTCTTAGGCAAGGGATCCGAAAACAAGCTGACCCGTCGCGACAGTTACTGCATCGTAACTTTTACATGGTTACTGTTCTCGTGTTTTGGTGCTATGCCGTTCTGGCTCAGCGGAGAAGTGGATAATATAACCGATGCCTTTTTCGAGACCATGTCGGGTTTCACTACAACCGGAGCTTCTGTGCTTAATAACATAGGGTCGCTTTCGCACGGTATGCTGTTCTGGCGAAGCCTTACACAGTGGATAGGTGGTATGGGAATAGTGTTCTTTACGATAGCCGTACTGCCGATATTCGGCATAGGAAACCAAACCCTCTTCTCTGCGGAAGCCACTGGTGTGATGCACGATAAGATTCATCCTAAGATAAGCGTAATGGCCAAGCAGTTATGGAGTGTATATCTTATACTTACAGTTACAGAGACGGTTCTTCTTTTGCTGGGAGGCATGAATCTGTTTGATGCCGTGTGTCATTCGTTCTCTACCACTAGCACCGGAGGCTATTCTACCAAGCAGGTCAGCGTGGCTTATTGGAACTCGCCGTTTATAGAGTATGTTATAGCCGTATTCATGGTGCTGTCGGGCGTTAGTTACTCTCTCTACTTTATGTGCCTGAAAGGACGTTTCAAGAACTTGCTTAAGGACGACGAAATTAAGTGGTTCTTCACTTCGGTAGGAGTTATTACGCTGCTAATTACCGTGTCGCTGGTTTATCATAACCATTACGGAGTGGAAGAGGCATTTCGTAAAGCTTTCTTCCAAGTGGCATCGGTGCATACATCTACCGGATTCGCTACCGACGACTATAATCTGTGGGCACCATATACATGGCTCTTCATCATTTACGCCATGCTGATGGGCGGATGTACCGGCTCTACCGTAGGAGGTATAAAAGGAATCCGTTTTGTAATTGTTATGCGTAATATCAAGAATGAGTTCAGCCGCCTTATCCATCCGCGTGCTGTACTGCCCGTCAAGGCCAATGGTCAGGCTCTTTCGTCGGCATTGATATCTACTGTTTCTACCTTTATTCTGCTTTACTTTACCTGCCTTTTCATAGGATGGTTTGTGCTGATGGTGATGGGAATAGACATGGTAGAAGCCTTCGGACTTTCAGTGTCTGGTTTGGGTAATGTAGGTCCCGCACTCGGAGCCTTCGGACCCGAATATTCATGGGACGCTTTGCCCGACGCCGCCAAATGGTTTCTGTCATTTCTTATGCTTATAGGACGTCTTGAAATTTTCGGTGTTTTGGTAATGCTTGCACCAAGTTTTTGGCATAAAAGGTAGCTATTTAATTGATTTATGATTAGATTTTGTCTATTTTACTCTGTTTTTTTTTCTAATCATTTGTTAGTTATTGGTCTGAAATATTATTTTTGCATTGATTTTATATAAAAATATGTGGGCTTGAGCAGGCTCTAGTAAAAATGGGATAGGAGTTTGCCAAAATGAGAGAATTGAAATGGATAAAAATACTATGGTTCCTGGAAATTTGAAGATGCCTTTAGACAAAATCAAAGCTGTTCTTGACGCTGCCGCTGTAGGGGTTTATCGGATAATCTTAACTTCAGGATGTAAGCCTCGGATGGAAGCATCTGCTAAAATGCTTGAACTTCTGGGGCTTGAAAGAAATTGTAATCTATCTGAAGAAGAAGTCTATGAATATTGGTTTTCAAGGGTTTGCTCGGATTCGATAGATTTGGTGAATCGTACGGTAGATCAGATTACTGCCGGAGTTCAGCGCGAAGTGGTTTATCAGTGGGATAATCCAAAACTTGGTATAAGGTATGTAAGATGCGGCGGTGTATGCGAAATCCTTGATGACGGTACACGTATAATAGAGGGTTATCATTCTGATATAACCGAAGAGATGGACCAACGCTTGCGAGATGAGATTGTGCTGAAAGCGTTTGCCAGCATATTCTATTGTCTGTTCTATATAGATTTAGATAAAGATACGTATGTGGCGTACTTCAATCGGTTTGAAGAAGCGGCAAGGGTTATTCCAAAAACCGGATGCTTCAGCAAAGCGCTTTCTATTTTGCCCGAAAGACTTTGTCCGACTTCTGAAAAAGAGAGAATGCGTCGGTTTGCCGATCTGTCTACACTGAAACGTAGACTGAAAGATCAGAATTACATAAGCATAAAATATAGAGGAATAGAGGTGTCATGGTTGCGTTTGGCGTTTGTGGTAAGCGGCCGCCATGCCGATGGTACCCCGCACTATCTGGTAACAACGGTGACAGATATCAGCGAAGAGGTGGAGAAAGACGCGCAAAATCTGAAGCATATGAAGGAGAGTATCGAGGCCAATCGCTCTAAGACGATGATGCTTCAGAATATGACGCACGAGATACGAACTCCGCTGAATGCCATGTTCGGATTCTCGCAGCTGCTCAGTATGCCCGAAGAGACTGTTTCAAACGATGAGAAGAGGGAGTATTTCAACTACATCTATAATAGCTTCAATATGTTGTCTATGCTTATAGACGACGTGCTTGACATGGCAAATGCTGAACATGGTAACTATAAGATTCAGAAAAGCGAGTTCAAGGTGAACGAAATGTGCCGAAGTGCCGTACAGATGGTGGAAATGCGACTCATGGCAGGGGTGAAGATGTATTTTACCTCTGAGGTGGACGATAATTATACCGTGGTGTCTGACTGCAGGCGCATACAGCAAGTGCTTATTAACTTCCTGACTAATTCATGTAAGCATACCCGTAAGGGAGAGATACATCTGCATCTGTCTACTACCGAGAATCCGGGACGACTTACGTTCTCGGTTACGGATACTGGTACCGGTGTGTCAAAAGATGTAGCTAAAGATGTATTCGAACGCTATAAGAAGGCCGATGATAACACTCAAGGTTCGGGTCTTGGACTTAATATTTGCAAGACCATTGCCGATAAACTTGGCGCAGAGATAAAATTAGACGAAACCTACACCGGAGGAGCGCGTTTCGTGTTTGTCCTTCCGATTGGATAAGATTACATCATATTTAAAACTAAGATAAAGTATGACGAGAGACATCTATTGGGTGGTAGCATTAGCCTTCGGCTTTATACTGCTGCTGATATTGTGTAGAGAGAAAAACAGAATCAAGGATGACTTTGGTGGGGTAACTCGTGCTTTTTTCTTCTTGGGCATTGCTGCTTTCATCTTTTGCGTGATGGATATGCTATGGGAGCTTTGCTGCAGTCATGTGATAAATAATGGCACGGCGCTGTTTGTGTGCTCTACTGTCTTTTTCATAGTGCCTGTTTTCACTGTGATGTCCTGGCTATACTTTGTACTTAAGTATGTAAAGTGTAAGAAGCAGTGTCTAACGGTATTTTTAGGATTATATGGAGCGATAGCTGTGGCGCAGATTGCGTTGGTTATATATAACATCTTTGATCACGTAATATTTAGTGTAGTAAACGGTGAATACGTAATAGGGACGTTTCGTCCTATAACGTTTATCTTTCATTTCGGTGCGTATGTCATTATGGCATTATGTATGCTGGTGGCGATATTCCACAACGGTTTCAGATATAAGGAGTTCAAAGGAAAGTTCGGGGCTGTGCTCATAGCGTCTGCTGTCCCTTTGTTCTTTGGTTTACTTCAGTACAAGTATCCCGAAGCGCCTTTCAACAGTATGGGTATGTCGCTGTCATACCTCACCATATATATATGCGGTGTCGGTAGACCGTGAAAGACTTACTCAAGGCAAGAATGTTTTCTTGCAGAACATGAGCCATGAGATACGTACCACGCTAAACTCGGTATACGGTTTTGCACAATTGCTTTCTCTGCCAGACGGTACATGGACCGGCGAGGAGCGTAAGGCATACGCCAAGCATATTAATGACAGCTATAACATGCTAGACATGCTGCTAAACGACCTTATGGTTTCTACACGATACAACACCCATAATTACAGCATCGAAATAAAGCCGATGAATGTAAGGGTAGTATGCGAAGACGCTATTCAAGCCTTGGAAGTATGCCGACCGGCAAGTGTGGAGCTGAAAATGGTGTCTACATTGCCCGAAGACTTTATCATAGAAAGCGACGGACGACGGATACGTCAGGTGTTGCAGAATATGCTTACCAACGCTTGCCAGTTTGTAAGCAAAGGTGTGATAGAACTGAATGTAAGCTTGCAAGACGATGATTTGGTATTTATGGTAACTGACAATGTGCCGAGAATAAACAACAAACTGAATTACAAAACTCCGGCAGAACTGCATAACAACCGTATGGAGGGGATAGGATTGCGATTGCAGATATGCGAGGTTATGGCACGCAAGCTTGGCGGTAGCATGTATAAAGACGTAGATTACACAAAAGGTACAAGATATATATTTTCAATAAAAACAAAATAATTTATATAACAACTATGACGAACGTTTCTATTAGAAGTGTGATTAAGACGAGAGGGTTATTATTTTTTATGACCGCAATGGCGTTTACGGCATGTACTTCGGACTTTTCAGATTCTGACGCTACAGCAGCGAATGACAAGATGAGTACAGAGGTATATGTGGCGGGTAAGCTGTTGGACGGCAGTGGTTCACGCTCTAGAGCGTATGAAAGCGAAGCTCTGTCGCGTGCGGCACAAGGCGTAAACTATGCTGACGCTTATTTTTATATAAGAATAGACAGCCGTATTCCGAAATTGGTGGGCAATTACAATCCTAATGACTACTTGCCATGGGATAATGGTTCTGTATTTAAACCGGAAAATAAAGGTAAGGTGAACTTGGACTATCCTTATTGGAATATTTCTTCTACTTATGGTGTAGGTAAGTATCTCTACGATACAAGCGGTAAGTCTGTAGAAACAATTATCGATGATGTGCCTACATTCGCGTCATTGATGAGCGTAAATAAGAAAGGTTCGGCTCTCAACGCTAACATCGATACAGAGAATCTCAAGATTATATGGTATGTAGCTAAATATACCTTTGGCATTTGGCACGTAGACGGTGTGTTGACATTCAAGAGCACAGACGATATTACCGAAGTTCCGGGCGTTAGCAAAGATCCGAGTTTCGAGAACAAGGCAGAAGAGCCAACTCCGCTTCCTTCGCTCGGCGGTAAGGGTAATATCGAAGTCGATATTCATCAGCAGCAACATGGCGACTGGCAGGAAATTAAAACCTCAGTTCATGTTCGCGACCTCGTGGAGAAGGTAACAGTTGAGATTCCTCTGGAATATGATAACATTGCCGAAGCCGACGATTTCGCTATCCGTACTTATGATCTCGAATTGGAATCTAAGGTGTTTATCAACAAGACTGAGTACACACTTGACAGTACAAATCCTGTTAAGGTAACCATCGAACATAAGGCTGACAAGGCAGTGTTTACCATAGTGTGCACAGACGAAAAATACCTTAAGGCTCTGCGCAAGGAGTATGGCGACGGTGTGACTATCGAAATTCATACTTATCCTAAAAACATCTCTAAAGATGTAGTTTGGACCAAGCTTCAAAGCTCTGAAGTCAAGGTTTCACCTTCTACATACGAAAACTTGATTTTCAAGGGAGCCACTAGCGCGTTTTTTTCTAAATAACCTTAAAAAAAGTATTTAGTTGTGGTAGAATATCCCAACGGACAAGGAGTTGATTTCTACGGGTTCGAAGTGATAGGCCTCAAATCCGCAACTACGCGCCTAATATGATACAGAAGCGA
>UMHZ01034800.1_pt1 | contig 10469 bp, 9 predicted proteins | sample 1965671 | NCBI WGS metagenome assembly UMHZ01 (sample SAMEA4836111, study PRJEB28245) | human gut metagenome | biome: gut microbiome; material: fecal sample | place: Denmark | collected 2008 | reverse complement strand
AAGAATCAAGTTTCTTCACCAGCGTAGGTCATCCTTTCCCTGCAATCTGCATCCGTACATCGACAGAACGTCCTGAAGCTATAGATAAAGGCGACTTTATCATTGCCGGTATTGATGAAAAGTCATTGCTGCAAGCTGTAGACACAGCTGTAGAGCTTTGTCGTGACGGTCAGCATGGTATTCCTGTTCCTGATTATGTTGATGAGAATGTATCGACTAAGGTTGTTAAGATTGTGCAGTCTTATGTTGGTATTGTCAATAAGATGGTTTGGAGAAAATACTAAAACATAATTTATTATCCTCACCCGATTGACGGCATAGCGCAGAGCAATACTGCGGTGGGGAACCTTGTAGGCAGTTTTACTTTTCTATTGATACTCATATTTCTATGAGGTCTTTGGAATTAACTGGGAATAACTTTATAAGTACAGACTTTTAGCAATGAGAATCTTTGTTATTCCATTGTGTTTTTATATAAAATAATTTATAGATGAATCAACTAAAAGCAGGAGCGGCACTGAATTATGTGTCGATATGTCTCAATATGGTGGTGGGATTGATATACACCCCTTATATGTTGAGGATGTTAGGGCAGTCGGAATATGGATTGTATTCGTTAGCTGCATCCATTATTGCCTATTTGACAGTTTTAGACTTGGGCTTTGGTAATGCCATTGTCAGATATACTGCCAAATTTAGGGCAGAAGAAAAGCAAAGAGAACAGGAAGAGATGTTCGGAATGTTTTTTGTTTTGTATATGGGTATTGGAATAATAGCACTGTTAGTAGGCTGTGTTTTGTCATTGAATGTGGAGAATATGTTTTCTCGTGCAATGACAGAAACAGAGGTGCATCGCACAAGGATAATGTTATGGCTAATGACATTTAATCTTGCTTTTACTTTTCCAATGAGCCTGTGGGGAAGTATTATGACTGCTTACGAGCGCTTTGTGTTTCAACGTGTTGTTAGTATTATACGTTCTGTATTAAATCCAGTTGTAATGGTCTTGCTGTTGGTTGTAGGTTACAAGGCCGTTGCAATGGTTGTTGTTACTACAATATTTAATGTACTAACATTGTTAATCAATTGGTGGTATTGCAAGAATAGACTCGCTATAAAAATACGCTTTGCAAAATTTAAGTGGGAATTTCTGAAAGAAGTGTCCATTTATAGTTTTTGGATATTTCTACAAGTAATAATGGACCGTATATATTGGAGTACTGGACAGTTTGTACTTGGCATCTATAAAGGGACTATTGCTGTTGCAATTTATGCTGTTGCAATTCAAATGCAAAATATGTATATGTTGTTCTCTACGGCCATTTCAGGCGTATTGTTGCCACGTGTAACAGCAATTGTTGCTAACGGAGACGATAAAAAAGAAATTTCAGATTTGTTTATTAAGGTAGGGAGAATACAGTACATTGTCGTTGCCTTTATTTTATCTGCTTTTATTGTATTTGGGAAGGTGTTTATAAAGAAATGGGCGGGCAACGATTATGAAGATTCTTACTATGTGTGTCTGATGTTTTTTATTCCATTTACAATAGATCTAATACAGAATATGGGGATATCAATATTGCAAGCTAGAAATCAATTACGTTTTAGATCTATATTACTTGTTTCTGTGGCAATTGGTAGTTTGTTGCTATCTGTTTTGCTGGTAAATAAATATGGATATTATGGGTGCGCCTTTGCAACTGGTTTGGGCTTGTTAATTGGACAAGGTATCATATTAAATATGTATTACTCTATTAAGCAGCACTTAGACATAATAAAATTTTGGAAAGAGATATTTAAAATGAGTATTGTGCCTATTTGTGTAATTGTAGTTGGCGTTGTTTGTATGATTTATATTGATATAGAAGAAGTCTCTTTGTTTTATCTAATCATATTAGCAATAATATTTTCATTTACATACTTACTGTTTTTCTATAAATACAGCATGAATATTAGTGAGCGTATTCTATTTATAAAGCCTCTTCGTTTTTTGTTTAAACATAATTCTAATTTATGATAAGTATAATAATCCCGGTATACAAGACAGAGAAATACCTTCATCGCTGTATTGACAGCATACTTACCCAAACCTGCAACGACTGGGAGTTGTTGCTCATTGATGATGGTTCGCCAGACAAAAGTGGTGAAATATGTGATGAATATGCAAAGAATGATGAGCGTATAAAGGTCATTCATAAAAAAAATGGTGGTGTAAGTAGTGCTAGAAATGCAGGACTTGATGTAGCAAGAGGTCAATGGGTTGTTTTTGTTGACTCTGATGATTGGTGTGAGGAAAACTATTTATGCGATTTTTTAAACACAAAAAATATTCTGCATGAAGATTGTGTTGTATTACAGGGACGCATAAATGAAGTAGATGGAAAAGTGGTAGATAATTTGGTATTAAAGGAATGCTCTTATAAGAATGTATCTGAGGCTATGTTGGAAAATGATTTGTTGACATTTGGTGCTCCATATTGCAAGCTGTATTCTAATATTCTTATTCAAAAGTATGGGATTCGTTTTCCTGAGGGATATTCGTATGGTGAGGATACTACATTCTTTTTCCGTGTGCTTTCTGTTGTAAAGGAAGTCATCACCACTTCAAAATGCAATTATCATTATGTTGATGCTATAGATGGTTCGCTATCAAAGAAAGATCATGACTTCGAACCGCTTGCTGCATTCTTAAACGATAGTATGGAGTTGATAAAGCGGATTGATTATAATTCTTTAGTAAAAGGGAAATTGATAAGTGCTTATACTACAAGTTATGAGAAATTAATATTGCGTTCTATTGCTAATATGTACCGTTTAGGATATGATTATCAACATAAGAAAAAGTGCTTTAATTGTATTAAAGTAGAATTACTTCCGAAGATTGAAATGTCTAATACCGTACTTTGGTGGGGATTAAAGAAAATCCCTACGGATATATTGATATTTATTTTTAATATTATAATGACAATTAGAAATTAGTTATGCCGATTGTTTTATTCTTTTTGAATCCTGTCATATCAATAGTATATGCATTCCTGATGAATATAAGGAAAAATAAAAAAGTATTTTATTCATTTATTTTGTTGTTTTCTTTGTTTTTTGGATATTCATTAACGCCTCGGAATACTGCTTTAGATAGTTTCCAGATTATTCAAATATTTAAAAGTTGGGATGTTATATTTCCATCTTATTCTATTTTTCTTGGTGAATGGATAAAATTTGATAATCATTTTGCGAAAGACTTATATGAGGGAACTATATTTTTTATAGTTCGAGAATTTACGAATAATTATCATTTTATATTCTTGTTTTGTGCATTGGTCTTTTCCATCTTTAAGCTTAAATCATTCGATTTTTTTCTAAGGGATTATAAATATAGCCTATTACACATAATATTGACCATTTTCTTTTTTACAAGTATACCTTTATTTGAAATAAATGGTTTCCGATTTTTCTCTGCCGCGTGGATGGCAATTTGGGCAACTCTAAAAATATTTGTAGATGCAAAAAGGAGGTATTTGTATTTATTGGCGTTAACACCATTGGTGCATATTACTTTTCTCTTTTATTTATTTATGATTGCTATATCATACATTGCCATTCGAAGCGTGAATGAAAAGTTATTATTGTATTTATTTGTTGCAAGTATATTCATAGGATTGGTATGGGATACATTGCCAAATATTGTAGATATTGGAGATGGCGTTTTGGGAGATTTATTAAAATCATACTTAAATGATGATTATAAATCAGAGATAGATACGGCTGTAAGAGAATCGAACTTTGTGAAGTTTTTTGCACCATTGAGATTTTTATACTATAATATAACAACTCTTATGTTATATATTAGTTGCAAAGATATTGAACGTAAGAAATTTGTGATGCTTGTGCTTATTTTTTTGTCGATTACGAACTGTGTAGGATTTATTCCTTCTATGTCTAGATTTCTAAATGTTATAATACCTTTTATTCTGATCATTTTGAATCATAGTATTTCTTGTGCAAAGAACTTGAAAGTCTTTGTTTGTTTTTTGCCTGTTGTAGAGCTATTTCGTTTCTATCAAATATATTTCACTTTATATCCAGATGTACTTCCAGATGGATTTTTGTTAAATATATTTCTAGTATAATTATCGTAGTATGAATATAATATTAGTAATTCCGTCAAATACTGGTACAATAGCCAGCGTTTCATATGATTTGTATAGAGGGTTATGTAAACAACCAGAAATAAAAGTATATGTGGCTTGCCTTGGATCTTATAAAGAAGATGGCTTTCAGTTTGAGAATATCTACAAATTAGGTGAGAGAAAAGGTATAATCGCAAAAGTATTTACAAGGATATTGTGTCTGAGAAGAATAAAAAAGGAGAATAATATAAAGATTTCCATTTCTACTCTTTTGGGGGCAACTTATTGGAATGTTTTAAGCGGAATCGGAGAAATGAAAATAGGAATCTTTCATACAAAACTAGAGCAAAGAAAAAGTGCAGGAAAGTTTATTTATTTTGCCAGTGTTGCCGCTAATTATTTATTGTGTTCACATCTTGATAAATTTATAGCAGTAAATAAGAGTGCCTATTTAGACTTGAAAAAATTACAAAAAGGGAAAGATATAGAACTTGTTTATAACATACATGATTTTGCAAAGATAGAAAAGAATGCATGTTTGGATTTAACAGATGAAAAAGAAAAAAATATATTTTGTAATCCCGTGATTCTATATGTTGGTGGTTTGTACATTGGTGTGAAAGGAAGCGATAGGTTAGTAAGGGCATTCGTAAAAGTGCATACAAAACACCCTAATTACCAATTGGTTTTTATAGGTTCTGATGATGATGATTCTTTGACTTCTTTGAAACGAATCATTGATGAGAATAAATTGGCAGATAGCATACATTTTTTAGGGCGAAAAGAAAACCCTTATAAATATATGAAACGTGCGTTAATGCTAGTTTCACCGTCAAGAGATGAGGGTTTGCCTGGTGTGCTGATAGAGGCATTATCAATTGGCGTTAAATGTGTTGCAACAAATTCGTCAATCGGTGTTTGGGAAATTATGCAATGTTCAGATGGTTATGAAAAGGATCTAAATGAAATTGTAGAAACTAAATTTGGCTTTATAACTCCCAATAAACTTGACGATGAAGACTTTACTGTAGATAAAATTAGTGAAGCTATAGAATTGTGTATTAAGAAAAAAGAATTTGATAAGAGTTCTTTCGATAAAGAAAGGTTTTCAGAGAAAGAAGTTATACCTCATTACTTAAAATTTAAACGTAATTTATGACTATAGTTTTCTTTTCAAATTTTATAAATCATCATCAAGCAAACGTTGCTGATGAATTATATAAACTAACCAATTGTAATTATACATTTGTTGAATTATGTCCTATTTATGAATGGCTGCTTAAAGGAGGCTATTCAGATTTATCTTCGCGTCCTTACGTTTTACAGGCATGGAAGAACAAAGAAAATATGGATAGAGCGATGGAGCTTTTGTATAGTGCAGATGTTGCATTGTTTAGTTGCCCTGAATCATGGAAATATGAGGCGTTGCGTGCAAAGACAGGCAAACTTACGTTTGATGTTAGCGAACGCTGGTTGAAGCGAGGATGGTTGAATTTAGCATCACCAAGGTTGTTGAAGTACTTTTGGTATTATTATACTGTGTTAGCTCGTAAGAATGTCTATAAACTTTGTTCAAGTGCATTTGCTTGTGGTGACCATTACAAATTGCATAGTTTCAAAAATAAATGTTATAAATGGGGCTACTTTACTAAAGTAGATAAATGTAATCCAGTTGGAGCGTCTTTTAGCGTTTCTACTTCAGAAACTTTACATTCAATTATGTGGTGTGCTAGATTCTTGAAGTTGAAACACCCTGAGTTACCTATACAAATGGCGGTTCGATTAAAAGAGAAAGGATATAAGTTTGTGCTTGACATGTATGGCTCTGGTGAAGAATTTGAACCAACTAAAGTTCTAGCAAAGAATTTAAACGTGGAAGATGTTGTTAACTTCAAAGGGAATATGTCAAATGGTGATATATTGAAAGCTATGCGAGAGCATGAGTTGTTCCTTTTTACATCTGATAAGAATGAAGGGTGGGGGGCTGTTGCTAATGAGTCAATGAGTAATGGATGTGCAATAGTAGCTTCTGATGCTATTGGTAGTATTCCTTTTCTTGTAAACGATGGAGTTAATGGCTGTGTCTTTGAATCTTGCAAATTGAATTCTCTTTGTGAAAAGGTAGAATGGCTGTTAGACAATCCTGAAAAAAGATTGCAAATTGCTGCAAATGCTTATCAAACAATGCGTGATGTGTGGTCTCCTGAAAATGCAGCAAACAATTTTTTGAAATTAGTTAAAATGTTACAAGGCGGTAACAATACTTTGCCAATTGATGGACCTTGTAGTAAGGCTTATCCAATATGAAAACTAAAGTATTATTGCAAATAAACGTCACTGCCAATTGGGGGAGTACAGGTAAAATTGCAGAGCAGATAGGACAATGTGCTATAGCTCATGGATGGGATTCTTATATTGCCTATGGACGTTGGTATAACCCCTCTCAATCGCACCTTATAAAAATAGGTAACAAATTGGATATGTATCAACATTATGCAGAGCAGAGAATTCTTGATAATGAAGGATTATGTTCTAGCAGAGCAACCAAAGAGTTTATAAAAAGGATAAATGAAATAAAACCTGATGTAATTCAGTTGCACAATATTCATGATCACTATTTGAACTATCGATTGTTATTTGAATATCTCAATAAAACAGACATAAAGGTAGTCTGGACATTTCATGACTGTTGGGCTTTTACTGGTCATTGTTTCCATTTTATAACAAAAGGTTGTGAGCGATGGAAATCAGGGTGTTTTGATTGTCCATTACAACACGAATACCCTAAGACGTTTTTTGATCGTTCCAGAAAGAATTACACGATGAAAAAGAATTTATTCGGAGCAAATAATAATTTGACAATTATAGCTTGCTCAGAATGGATTGCAAACTTTGTACGTCAGTCCTTTCTTAAGGATAAGCCTATTTATGTTATCAATAATGGCGTAGACTTGAATGTTTTTAAGGATTCAGAGAGTTTAGATACTAATAAAAAATCATTTCATGTCTTAGCTGTATCTAATGTATGGAATAAGGATAAGGGATTTGATGATATTCTAAAGTTGAGAGAGATTCTTTCAAATGAGTACGAAATTACTATTGTTGGTGTAACGAAACAACAACTTAATTCTTTGCCTCAGGGGATTGTTGGTATTGAGCGAACTCAAAATGTGCACGAACTTGTAGCCTTGTATTCTAAAGTTGATGTTTTTATAAATCCCACATATGCAGATAATTTCCCAACTGTAAATCTTGAAGCACTTGCTTGTGGAACTCCTGTAATTACATATCGTACAGGCGGAAGTCCTGAAGCATTAGACGAAAAGACGGGTGTTGTTGTAGAACAAGGTGATATAAATGGATTAGCTGTGGCTATACAAAAGATGAAAGAAAATCCTCTTTCTTCAGCTGATTGTCGTAAACGTGCAGAGGATTATTTTGAAAAAGATAAATGTTTTGAGAAATATATAGAGTTATACAATGGTTTGATGTAAGTAGAGGTGAAGATTGGTTAAGCTAATGATCTTACAAAGAAATAAACTATTGTAAGTACTCAAATTAGGGCTATATTTTGAAAAAAGTATCTTCGCCGCTGAACTTTAAAGATAAAATTATGTACAGCAGTGAAGATTTGGAAAGATTCTATTTCCAGTACCAAACAGAGGCAATGCCGACTGGCGTTTCCATAGAGCAGTTCTGTTCACGTAATAAAGTACCTTATAACATATTCTACAAATGGTACAAGGATACACGCAACAAGATTGTGGAAGTAAAAGTGGATGGTCTTCCTACCTCGGCTCAGGAATATCCGAAGAAGGAAATCCCTTCTCAAGAACCATCTTCTACAGTAACGAAGCCTTCCGGTGTTCGTATCCTCGTGGAGTTGCGAATGACCAATGGGCTGCATATCTTCCAGAAGAATCTAAGCTATCAAGAGTTGAAGCGACTGATAGAGAAACTGGAGGGCCTATGCTGAGTGTTACCGGTATAAACCGCTTCTATTATCTCCGTGACTTTACGGATATGCGATGCAAGCATAGCCGGGTGTTATCCATCATACGTGAACAACTCCACCGTGAGCCGTCTGACGGAGATGTGTTTATCGTCATGTCTCGTGACCGTCGTATAGTAAGACTGTTCACTTATGACAACCGTTCATATACTCTGTTTGAGAAGAAGTTTGTAGCTGGTCATCAGTTTATGAAAGTATATCATAATGGGGATGAACGAGTTTACAGAATAGACTGGAAAGATGTGGTGTTATTATTGGAAAATCCAATAGTTAATACATTGAAACTCAAATAATTATGTTGCTTATTCGTTCGTTTTTCTCATATATTTTCACTATCTTTGTAATTGAAAATCAGAGCATTACGGATGAAAGAACTGCAACATATCATAGAACAAAAGCAAGAGCTTCTGGCACGGGAATCAATCTCGCGCCATGCTCTTGATTACAGTGAAGGTATGACAGCAGAAGAACAAAAACGTTATATCAATTACCTTGCCGAGCGGGTTCGTGAGGCGGATTTAGGCTTACGTGCCCGTGACCTTGTTCTTCAAGATTTTCTTGATAAGCAGAAGGAATACGACGAACGCTTGTCAAAATTGGACGCTGTGCTTTCTCGTGTTGATTCTCTGGAATCTTCATTAAAGGATGAGATAAAGAGACGCAAGACTGCAGAGCGTAAGGTAGATGACTTGAAGGCAAAATTAAAGTTTGCAAACAAGAACCGCTTTGGTGATAAAAGTTATGGCTCAAAGAAAAAGAAATCAGATGATGAGTCCGACCGTACCAAAGACAAGGATGATTTTGATGGAACATCTTCCTCTTTGCCGGAAAACTCTATAGCCAACAAGGAGTCAGAGTCATCACCGGCAACCGCCACTCAAGAAAAGAGACCTCGCGACTTGTCAAATCGCCCCGACACCTATAATACCATGGGAGTCCATGGCGCTTCCAAAGAGTATAAGTCAGACTTGTCAAAAGTCCCGGGACGTATACTTGAAAGAAAGATGATTCCCGTTTTCCATCTTGAGGTAAACCTTGTGGAGGAACGGTTTGAGATGGTTCATTATGTTGAGAAAGGCAAGAAACCCAAGTGGGGTTATTTCCCTGCTGCAGGTAATCCGCAGATTGTTACCAAGTTTGACGGAACCAAGGCAACACCTGAATTCCTTCAGGCTATAGCATACGAGGTCTATGTTAAGAATGTCACTTTCGGTCTGCTTCATCGTTGGCTTACCGACTTGGGCATGAAGGTATCAGCCAATACATTACGTAACTGGTTGAAGAAAGGCAAGAAGTATCTTGACGAACTAGTCAAGGTACTGAAGGAAGTGGCTTTAGAGAAAGACTCGATAGTAAACTGTGATGAGACTTGGTGCAAGGTCCGTAAGTATGACCATTACAAGAAATGTTACATATGGGTTTTGGTAAACAAGGCTGAGCATACGGTCATCTTCTTCTATGAGGATGGTTCTCGTGGTCGTGATGTTTTGACTAACTTTATTGGTGATGCAGAATTAAAGAGTGTTATGACCGATGGTTATAATGCCTATGTATTTATAGGTGACGAACTTAATGTCGTAGATAAAAGTCCTAATCTAAATAAAGCCATACATCAGGTATGTCTTGCTCATCTTAAGGGTAAGTTGGAAATGGCTTGTGAACAAGCTGGCGATGTTCATGCGTATCCATTTTTAGAGGGCATTCGTTTCTATTATAGGAGAGAGCGCCAATATTACGAAGAGGGGCTTACACCAGAAGAGATATGTAAGCGTCGTCAAGACTTGGAATCAAAGGAAGTTCTGATAACTCTTAGGCAGCATCTTAAAATTGAACTTGATAAAGATCCGTCAGAGATAACTCCTTCTTTGCTGAAAGCCTTGAATTACCTCGACAAATATTGGGATAACCTGTTTGCTTTTCTTAATGACGGAAGTCTTCCCATAGACAACAACTTGGCTGAACGTGTTATTCGCCCTCTGACAACCCAACGCAATGCGATGCTTCACTTTGGTAGCGATGAAGGTGCAGAAATGGCCGCAACCTATCATAGTATAATAAGTACGGTAAAGATGCAAGGACGGTCTGCATGGGAATACCTAGGTAAGTTTTTTACTAAAATATTTAACGGTTGCAGGGATTTTTTCAGTCTGCGGCCAGACAAAATCGGATTGGCAATATGCCAATAGTTAATAATCAAGATGAAATTTTAACAACTCAATGTATAGGCACTTGCAAAAGTGCCTATTAAAGGGGTATGCCCTAAATTGAGTACTAACAAATGTCTCTAAAAAATACAATGGCATATGAAGATGACCCAGTATAATCAC
>UMHZ01070812.1_pt1 | contig 10563 bp, 8 predicted proteins | sample 1965671 | NCBI WGS metagenome assembly UMHZ01 (sample SAMEA4836111, study PRJEB28245) | human gut metagenome | biome: gut microbiome; material: fecal sample | place: Denmark | collected 2008 | reverse complement strand
ATAGTTCATTTTTAGCTATTCGGCTGATTTTAGCGTAATTTTCATCGAAAAAACTGCGGAATACAAACCGCACTTTTACGCAAAAATCGCGGGTTGCGACCCGCGATTTTTATGAAATATAAGTAAACCGATTTCTCAATTCAGGTCAATGAGCCAGTAGCCGAAGAAAGCGGCGAGAATGCCGAGGACAATGCTGAGGGCGACATAGAGTCCGAACATCAGGAAGTTTCCTGACTGGAGCATTGACAGACTTTCATTGGCGAAAGTCGAAAAGGTGGTGAATCCGCCGCAGAAGCCCGTGGTCAAAAGCAGGCAGAGGCTGCCGGAGGTGGAGGAGAATCTGGAGAACAGTCCGTACAGCAGACCGATCAGAAGACAGCCTGCTATATTGACAATGAACGTGGACAGCGGGAATCCGCCGGACGGCCTGACCAGCAGAGAGATGACGTAACGCAGTGCGCCGCCGACAAAACTGCCGGCACCGACTAGCGATATCGATTTCAACATAGGTGATGACCTGTTATCTTCTCTTCATGCGTGCTGCGAGAGAGCCGTCCATGGCGCCCTTCATCAGCTTGCGTGTGCCTTCGAACTGCTTCAGAAGACGGTTCACCTCCTGGATGGACGTGCCGCTGCCGTCTGCGATTCGCTTGCGCCTGCTGCCATTGATAAGTTCGGCGTGTTCACGCTCGTAAGGGGTCATTGACATGATTATCGCCTCGACGCTCTTGAAAGCGCTGTTGTCAATGTCCACGTCCTTCAATGCCTTGCCTAAGCCCGGAATCATGGATGCCAGGTCCTTGATATTACCCATCTTCTTCACCTGCTGGATCTGGTTGTAGAAGTCCATAAGGCTGAACTGGTTCTTGGCAAGTTTCTTCTTGAGTTCACGTGCCTGTTTCTCGTCATACTGCTCCTGTGCCTTCTCCACGAGGGTAACGACGTCACCCATACCGAGGATACGGTCTGCAATACGTGCCGGATGGAATACGTCAAGGGCGTCGATTTTCTCGCCGGATGAAATGAACTTGATCGGCTTGCCCACTACGGCCTTGATGGACAATGCCGCACCGCCACGGGTATCACCGTCCATCTTGGTAAGGACAACTCCGTCGAAATCGAGGACGTCGTTGAAGGCCTTTGCGGTCTCCACAGCATCCTGACCTGTCATCGCATCGACCACAAACAGGGTTTCCGTCGGGTTCACCGCCTTCTTGATGGCAGCGATCTCGTCCATCATCTCCTGATCGACCGCCAGACGTCCCGCTGTATCGACAATCACCACTGAAATGCCTTCAGCCTTGGCTTTGGCGACAGCATTGCGTGCTATCTGGACCGGATCCGTCACGCCTTCTTCGGTGTAAACCGGAACGCCGGCCTGCTCGCCCATGACCTTCAACTGGTCGATGGCTGCAGGACGATATACGTCGCAGGCAGCGAGGAGCACTTTCATTCCGCGCTTGGATTTGCAGAGGTTCGCAAGTTTCGCTGTGAATGTGGTCTTACCAGAACCCTGAAGACCGGAAATCAGGACAATGCCCGGATTGCCTTTCACGTCAATGTCCTGGGCACCGCTGCCGATGAACTCGGCCAGTTCGTCATGGACGATCTTGACCATCATCTGCTGAGGCTTGACGGCAGTGAGGACGTTCTGTCCCATCGCCTTGTCTTTCACGCGGTCGCAAAATTCTTTGGCGACTTTGTAGCTGACGTCGGCGTCGAGGAGTGCCTTGCGGATATCCTTGACGGTCTCAGCGACATTGATTTCTGTTATTTTCCCTTCTCCTTTGAGAATCTTGAATGACCTCTCGAGTCTTTCTGATAGATTTTCGAACATATGTTATTCTATTTTATATTTCAATTTCATGTCATCCGAGAACACTGCCGGGGCAAGGTCCCGAAGGTTGTAGCGGCTGCTCATCACGCTTCCGTAGGCGCCGGTGCTGCGGATGGCAAAGATGTCGCCCCGCTTGCTGTAGGGCAGTTCGCGGCCTTCGCCCCAAACGTCGCTGGATTCGCAGACGGGGCCTACGATATCGTAAAGTCGCTCCCTTTGGGAGCAATTTGCGATATCGTTGTTTTTCATTGGGACTCTGTCCCAAACCCTGACGCTCCGCGCGGCCTTTGCGTCCTCCACGTATTTGCTCTCGCAAATACCAGGACCCGGCCGGTCGTCTGATGACGACTTGCTTACGTAATATGCGGAGAGGTTCTCGATCTTGTGGTAGGCACCGTAGAGGGCGGGGCGGATGAGGTCGTTCATGCCGGCATCCATGATGAGGAACGTCTTCGTCTCGCCGCTTTTCACGAAGAGCACACGTGTGATCAGCGAACCGCATTGCGCCACCATCGAGCGGCCCGGCTCAATGCTCACACTCTGTTCCGGCCTGCGCCTCAGCTTTCGGTCGATGATACTGAACCATTTCTCGAAATCCGGCACCGGGTTCTCATCCGGCTCATCATAATCCACACCCAGACCGCCGCCAAGGTCGATGCTGCCCACTTCCATCCCGTGCGCCTCGAACCATTCCACAATCTCCGCAGCCCTCTCGCACTCAAGCGAATACACAGGCTCCACGTCAGTAATCTGCGAACCGATATGAAAATGCAAACCTTTGAAATCCAATGCTTTGCTACCCTTCAGGATATCTATCGCCGCCTCGAACTCGTGGCGGGAGATACCGAACTTGTTCTCATACAGGCCTGTGGTCACGTACCTGTGCGTGTGCGCGTCAATGTTGGGATTTATACGCAGGGAGACATTGGCCCGAACCCCTTTCGAGGCAGCGAGGGCGTCGATCACCTGCATTTCCATCAGAGACTCGACATTGAAACAGCCGATTCCCAGATCGAGCGCGTCTGAAATCTCCTTATCCGACTTTCCGACTCCGGCAAACACGATCGAAGACCGTGCAAAACCGCTCTCCACCGCATATTTCACCTCATTGCCGCTCACGCAGTCAGCGCCGAACCCCTTGGATGCGATATAACTGACCAGACGCGGCTCCACATTGGCCTTCAAAGCATAATGCGCACCTATTCCGTATCTTTCCGACAAAGATGCAGCAAGTTTTACAGTCTTGCGGAATACATCCATATCGTAATACCAGAAAGGTGTCGCAAGTTCCTCCACCCTACCGAAATCATTGAACTTGAGCATAAATCTTCCAATAAAAGCCGAACAAATTGCAAAATTACTCAAAAAAACATAACTTCGCACAAAATTTCGGGGAGTATAGTTTCACGCCCCGACTTAGGATAACTGTAAATTAAAAGTTGGAAATGGAAAAAGGACCAATTTCAAATTTCATCACCCACAATTACCGTCACTTCAACTCGGCTAGCCTTGTTGACGCTGCGAAAGCTTATGAAGAACTTCTCGCAAAAGGCGGAAAGATGATGTTGGCAATGGCCGGCGCCATGAGTACAGCCGAGCTCGGACTTTCACTTGCTGAAATGATCCGTCAGGACAAGTTCTCCATCGTATGCTGCTCAGCAAACAACCTTGAAGAGGACATCATGAATCTTGTAGCACACACTCACTATTACAGAGTGCCTGGTTACAGAAACCTCACCGCAGAGCAGGAGCAGGAACTTCTGAACAACCACTACAACCGTGTTACCGACACCTGCATCCCTGAAGAGGAGGCATTCCGCCGTCTCGAGGGCGCACTCGTAGATGTATGGAACAAGGCAAAGGCAGAAGGCAAGAGATACCTTCCTTACGAATATATTTACCAGATCCTCAGAAGCGGCGTTCTCGAAAAATACTATGAGATCGACCCTAAGGACAGCTGGGTACTCGCTGCTTGCGAAAAGAACATTCCTATCATCTGCCCTGCATGGGAAGACTGCACCACAGGAAACATCTTCGCAGCACACTGCATCAAGGGCGACTTCACACCGGATCTCGTAAAGAACGGTATCGAGACAATGCTCTTCCTCGTTGACTGGTACAAGAAGAATGCTGTAGGCGCAGGCGTAGGATTCTTCCAGATCGGTGGCGGTACAGCAGGTGACTTCCCTATCTGTGTCGTTCCGATGATGGAGCAGGACCTCCAGTGGCACGGCACTCCGCTCTGGTCATATTTCTGCCAGATCTCAGACAGTACCACATCTTACGGTTCTTACTCAGGAGCTGTTCCTAATGAGAAAATCACTTGGGGCAAGCTCGCACCTGAGACACCTAAGTTCATCGTGGAGTCAGACGCTACCATCGTAGCACCTCTTATCTTCGCATACGTTCTCGGATGGTAATCCATTCTTGAGACATAAAATATTACGGGGCTGATTCTTATAAATCAGCCCCGTTTTTTTATCTCGATATGTAACCCTCACTACTGGTGAGCAGGCCTCAGCAAGTCGAGAACGACCTTCACCGGATTGAACGTATCCAGCGGAACTTCCACGAAGCTGGTATTCCAGTCGCTCATCGAGCCGTTCCACAAGCCGGGGAGCTCAAGAGCCTTAAGCTCACGTCCCTGATAACTCTTGGAACTGATGAAACCGGCATCCTCATCCACATAGTCCAGAAGATTGAACTTCTCACCTTTATAATTCCTGATGCAGCAGACAAGGTCCACCGGATTGAAATGGGTGGCATGGGCGAGAATATCCCGTGACCGGTCATCATTCATATTGATCTGCACGCTCTCGAGAATCTGGAGATTTGAGGAGCCGTCCTTACCTGCGATTACAAACGGGCCTCCGCCAGGTTCACCCTGGTTGCGCACCATACCGCAGACACGAATCGGCCTGTTCAGCTTGGACCTGAGCAGGTCCACCCTTTCCTCGATACTGCGTGTCAGAGGCAGCTGAATGCAAAGCTCGGCGTCCAGGAAAGACTCCACCTTGTCGCAAAGCTGGCGGCAAGCATCTGACTTGACATCGGAAATGACATCGAACTGATGCAGGTAAGAGAATATCTTGTCCCTGAGTTCCAGGCACTTGCCCATAAGAACCTTCTTGTACTTGGCAGTAACCGGGAGGAAACGCTCATTGGACACATTGTCGATATTCTTGATGGAAACCAGCTCGTCATCCAGTTCATTGAGATTATAGATCAATGCCCCATGACCTGCCGGTCTGAACAGAAGCTCACCATCCTCGTCACGGAAAGGCCTGTTCTTCAGATCCACGGCAACAGTGTCGGTGGACTTGTTCTGGAAAGTGAACGAAATATTGAACTTGACCCCGTATTTCTTCTCATAAACAGCCTTCACCTCTTCCAGAGCCTGCTCGAACAACGGCTGGAACTCAGGCGATATCGTGAAAATGATATTGGCGGAACCGTCCGCATTCCGCATATACTCCTGCGCCTCGACAAGATGCTCCGCAAATGCAGTACGGCATTCGTCAGCATATCTGTGGAAACGGATAACGCCCTTAGGCTTGGAACCGTAGCCCAATCCCTTGTCTGTCAGCACTTTCTCTGCAACATCCTTTCTATAATCCGCAGAATCCTCAGGCTCACCGAACATTGACTCAGTATAGAAAGCGAAATCCTTTATCCGGCCCGCGAGCTGTCCGACAGGCGAATCCGTACCAGGATCGCCGCCATCCTCGAGAGAGGCAAGCCCGGAAAATATATCCTTGAACATTCTGGAAGCGGCACCTGAAGCCGGCACGAATTTGCACTTGCCGTGCACAGAGGCATTGTCACAATAAGCCACGGCCGCATCAGCCTCTTCCGGAGTCAGCACCTTGATTCCACGATGTGGAGTCGCAGGCGAAACAATGTTCATCCACGGAAAGCCTTTCTTGAAACGCTCCACCTGAGCTTCCACTGTCCTAACTGAAGAGCCACGCTCCTCGATTTTTCTAACATCTTCTTTCTCAAACATATAGCTATCAGTTTTAGTCAATATAAACTTCTCTGCGATATTTGTATTCCGACCTCAGCTTGTCGAAATCTTCAGGATTCAGCCTAAGCATGAAATCGTCCGTGAAAATCGGATAATTGTACTGCAGCATTGCCGCAATCTCTCCCTGTCCGAGTCCCTTCAAATCGAGCTTTACCGCCTCATTTTCAGGCAGATCCGTCTTAGGGAAGAACTCATACAGAGCAGTGATCCCGAAATAGTGTGCAACAGCGCGCACAGCCGCTGCAGTACCGTTCTGCTTGCCCTGATACGAATAACCGGCAATATGCGGAGTCGCTATCGCAGCCATATCCATCAGTTCCCTGTCAATGTCAGGTTCATGGTTCCAGGTGTCGATGATGACCGGCCCGAGCTTCAGCATGGCCTCCTTCAACGCCTCATCACACACCACCTCACCTCTCGAAGCATTGATAAAGAACGCACCCGGCTGCATCAGCGAGAAGAAATGCCTGTCCGCCATTCCACGCGTAGTCTCATTGAGCGGAGTGTGCATCGTGACAATCTGCGAATTCGCCAGAAGATACTCCAGGTCGCAGAAACCGAACGGGCCTTCCGCCTCAGCACGTGGAGGGTCGCATTTGAGAATCTTGAAGCCCAAAGCCAAGCCCATCCTCTCTATCAATGAACCCACATGCCCCACTCCGACAATTCCGATAGTGTCGCCCTCCAAGTTGATCGCCCTGCGCGAAGCCAGTCCGTACAATGCAGAGAAAACATACTCCATCACTCCCCCGGCATTGCAGCCCGGAGCATTCCTTACGGTAATTCCATGGGCGTCGCAATAAGGAAAGTCAATGTGGTCCGTACCGATGGTGGCCGTGGCAATGAACTTCACCGCCGAGCCGTCCAACAATTCCGCATTGCACTTGGTCCTGGTCCTGATGACCAGAGCATCTGCATCTTTCACATCCGCAGCGCAGATATCCTCCCCGGGGATGTACTTCACATTGGCATACGGCTCGAAGACACCCTCCATAAAAGGGATGGCGCTGTCGGCCACGATATTAAATTTAGGTTTAGGTTCCATTCGGTTCCTCCAATATATTTATTTCAATATCAATATTTTAAGCGGTTCGCGTCCTTGCCGTCCATTATACAGGGGATCGGCCTTCACTTCATTGTTTATCGCCTCCACTATGGCCAACCTGTTATAAAACAGCTGGTTACGCACCACGGAAGAGGAAATGGAGCAGTAGAGCACCCCGTTCTTCATCGACTTGGACAATGTATATGGACCGGCTCCGGTCACCTTGTCCCACGCCCTCATCACCAGCTGCTCATCCATCCCGGAAGACAGATGCATTATCCTCAACATCTGCGGAAGGATTTCTCCCAGCTGCGAAGGGTCCTTGCGTTCCAATGACAGACTCTTTCCCTTGTACCTCATCAGATTTCCTCCCTTCTGAAATTGCCTTCCGACGTTTCGAAGTAGGCCCTGTCGTCAGTTATGCTGTCCACAATGCCTGCAAGCCGCACCTTGTTGCTGTCCGTAATGAATATCTGTCCGAAATCATTGCCGGCCACCATCGCCAGAAGCGCGGAAGTCCTGTCCATATCCAATTTGTCGAAAACATCATCAAGAAGCAGCATCGGAGGTACTCCGAAACAGTTCTTCATCAGTTCGTACTGCGCGAATTTCAATGACACCAGAAACGACTTCTGCTGTCCCTGCGAGCCGCAGCGCCTGATGGAATGACCGTCCATACTGAAAACCAGGTCATCCCTCTGGGGCCCCGCCGAAGTGTAGCCGAGAGCCATATCCTTGTTCCGCACCGATGCGAGCACATCTGCCAGGCCTCCCTTCTCCATATCCGACTTGTAAGAGATGCCTACCGCTTCCCTGCCGCCGGACAATGACTCATAATAACGCTGCACCACTCCGGAGAGTTCCTCTATGAAGGACTTGCGTTTCTCGAATATACGTGACGCGTAGGATTCCATACGTCCGTCCATGACCTCCAGGAAATAGATATCAGGAGAGTCTGTTTTCAATGCAGCGTTTCTCTGGCTGAGCAGACGGTTATACTGCTGGACATCAGACAGATATGTCTTGTCCATCTGCGACAGCACCATATTCAGGAACCGCCTGCGGTCCTCGCCCGAGTCACTGACCAGTGAAATGTCGTCCGGAGACACCATCACCACCGGCAGTTCACCTATATGTTCGGATATACGCTGGTAAGGCTTGTCATCACGGCGCAGTCTCTTCTCCCCTTTCGAAGCGACCTTTATAGAGAATCTCGAGCGCAACTGATTCTGCATCAAGTATGTACCCGATATGGAAAAGCTGTCCGCCCCATAACGGAAATTGTCCTTCTCCGATGTACGGAAAGCGCTCTTGGTCATAGACAGGTACCAGATGGCATCGAGAAGATTCGTCTTGCCCTCCCCGTTGCCGCCGGATATGCAGTTTATATTGGCAGAGAACTCGAGTTCCGCCAATGCAATGTTCCTATAGTCCTGAACTACAAGTTTTTCCAGTATCGCCATCCAGATGCCTTTTATTATCCAAGCAAAGATAACTCATTTCCCGGACTTTTCCGAACAACTGCCGCCACTATAATATAAAAGGAGAGCGACCTGACAGGCCACCCCGGAAGTTTGACACTTTAAAATTCGAAAAAAGTTAAAGTGTCAAACTACCGAAGTTTTTCATCCTAATAGTATTGGTATTCAAGATAAATATTGTACCTTTGTACAAAGAAATAATTGAAGCTATGATACGTTCAATACCAAATCCTCCGATGGATCGAGAAGATGTCGCCCGTTTCCACCGCAATCTGGAGAAACATCTCCGGGGGGATTTTAGTGCAGACGAACGACATCGCATTGCAGAGCGTAAGGCTCGTACAGAATCTATAACAAAACGCATAATAGCTAATTGCGGTGGCAAAAACCCAATACTCGGATATTGACATCCAGATAAGAATGATGACGGACGCAGACTATGAGAATATGTCTGCGTTTTCGTGTGGGGTTGATGAACTTGATAAATTCTTCAGAATCGAAGTTAAAGAGTGCGTTGAGCGAAGGTATCTTTCCGCATATTGCGCTTTTACAGAATCTCATGGAATAGTAGCAGCGTTCACTTTGATGAATGATTCCATTATGATTGGTGGAAATGATGAAAAAGCAGATTTCTTTGAAGACTTGCGATTAGATGAAGACGAAAACATCGTGGATTTTTTCAAGCAACAATCTTCATATCCGGCAATCAATATCGGGCATTTAGGAACTGCTATTGAATATCAAGGGAATGGAATTGGAATGGCTATTATAGAATTCGTCGCAGGTACTTTTTCCATGTATCGACAAGCAGGCTGCCAATTCATAACCGTTGATGCCCTCAATAACCCTCGGACTATACGATTCTATTCATCTAATGGATTCTCTTTCCAAACGAACAAAGACTTTTTTGCCTTAACACGACGAATGTACCGGATTCTATAAAATAACACAAAGTCCCTGACACTGACATACGCTCGATGATTGAAAAAGAAACGGGTATCATTGTTCCGACCACAATATAAAGAATAAGCCAAGACAAAAAAAGTACCGATTCGTTTTGAATGGAATAAAAATTGAAGTATATTTGCAGCATCATAGTGTATTTGGATCGCCCAGTTGCGGCCACATGCACTCTAAAAAAGATTTAGCCTTCGGTTCTCCGAAGGCTTTTTCTTTTCCACTACAAAATATGACAAATTCAATTTATCTTGGTATCTGCGCTCCGCATCCTGGAACAGCGCCGAAGACGTCGAGAGCCTTCTGCCATGGATAACGGTTGAAGTACATGGATACTGAAGAAGTCATCGTACCTGTCATATTCATTCCCATTGCCGAGCGGAAAGTGTTGGCTGCGGAATTCGGATTATATGACGTGGTCTCCTTGTAGGAAACGCTCAGGAAGCCGTTCAGGTAAGCCTCGTCAATCTTGCCCTTGAAGAGGGCCGGATCGGTGAGCGACTTGTTGCCGCTACTCTCTGCAATAGCCTCCACGTCATCGAAATCCTCTACCTTGACTCTGGTGAGCATGCCGCCTCCAGGGATGGTCAGGTCGGTGATACGGTTCAGGAAGAAGATATTGTTCTTCACTGCATCGTGACGTTTCGCCTCGCGGTTAGCGTCGCTGTCAATGTGAGTCCTGTCAAGACCTGCAAAAATGGTCAGACCGATGATGTTGTTCTCGAGAGTACAGCTTGTGCCAGGCTGGAACCTGAAGCCGAAGCCCTGAGACTGGAGATCCTTGGTGTAAGACCATACGAAAAGCACGGTATTGTTGCGGAAATTCACCTTGGTAATGGCATTAGGATCCGGTCCGCGTACATCCATCGTGGTCACGCGGTTGTTGATGAACGCGCAGTTGTCCACCGTCAATGAGCCTTTCAGAAGACCGCAGATGGTAGTGTTCGGGCCATTCACGAAAGTACAGTTGCGGATGAAGACATTGAGATTGTTCACCTTGCCGGCAACACCGTCGAAATAGATGAAGTAAGTCTCCTGGGTATACACCTCCTTGTTTTCAAGGTTCGGACCGCCCTGGCCCTTGGAGCCCTCACGCATCATGAAAGGAGTTTCCACTCCCTCCGGCCAGCCCTCGCCACGAAGATTGTAACCGATAGCATTGCCCTTGTTGAACACGAAACCGTCAATCACGAGGGTAGAGGCAGGTTTTTCAATG
>UMHZ01073718.1_pt1 | contig 10667 bp, 22 predicted proteins | sample 1965671 | NCBI WGS metagenome assembly UMHZ01 (sample SAMEA4836111, study PRJEB28245) | human gut metagenome | biome: gut microbiome; material: fecal sample | place: Denmark | collected 2008 | reverse complement strand
GAAATGCTGCGCAAAATCGTTGAGTTTATCAAGATATTCTGGATGGAATCAATCAAATGGCTTCTCGGAATTAAATCTCCAACAGAAGAATGGGTTCGTTGGTTGGGAATCCCAGAATGTGAAGCTCGAATTGGCACAATCCATAAATATTGTAACCCTCTACAAGAATTGGAAATTGCTAGGAACCACTTTGAGAACTGTGACCCGGAGTTTATCACGGCTGCTATCTTCGAGCTGAACGCTGCGGAGTGCCGGGTGGATGCTGCGAGGAGGCGTGTGTGGTGAATACGTTTTATTATCCGACTTACAAGTGCCGATTTTGCGAGAGGGAATTTAACGATGGGTGCCCCTACTGTAATCTCGAAGATGCGAAGAACAATCTGGCCGGTCTGATGGCGTTCCGCCCAATTCATTATTGCGATGGTGGCCATATTGGCATTGGATATTTTACAGGTCTCGAAAGGGTTGATAAGGATGAATGATATTTGGGATAAGATTGGCACATTCTTCGGACGTATGCTGGCCCTGACCATGGCCATCTGTGCGTGGCTGATCATTATTGTGTTCACGCTGAAGGTGATCTGGTTCATTTTGTTCCGGATTCTGGTATGAGGTGAGAGCAATGGATGACGGAAGAGTATCAGTATCTTATGAGAAAGCAGTGGAGGCCATACGGCGACTTGGATATGCTGGGGTTGAACGAGAGGAAGATGAGGTGACACTGTATGCAGATGATGTTCCGTACTGCTCTGTGAAGAATGTGCATTATCCACTTAGGGTATGGGACGAAGAGCATTGCCATTGGATTACTATTGAGGATTGCAGAACGCTCGAAGATGTTATTTGGCATTTTAATAATGGCGATTGTACTTTATATGAGGCGCGAGCTTGGTGCCTCGTTAATAATGCTCCTCAATATGAGTTTTTAAGGCGAATCTCTGAACCAAGGCCGGAATTCACGGGTGCATATAATACTAGGCCGCAAGAGAAAGAACCGTGGCCATATCGGCTGGTGGCTTTTCTGAATCGCTGTCTTGAAATTCTGATCAATTCGATTTTGGAGGATTTTGTATGAGATGCTGTCCTATGTGCTATTCCAAAGCATATTTGAAGAATACGGGAGCTATTACATGTGGTACGACCATGAAGCTTAATTACGAGATTTCATGTTGTAATTGTGGACTTGGTCCGGATAAAACTGGCACAGTCCTGATGACATACAACGAAGACAGCATGCAGGGAGTAATTGATGACTCAAATCTGAAACAGCTTATCAAAGAGTGGGATTCTATTTTGAGAGACCCTGAGAAAGAAAAGGGAAACTAATTATGAAGCACACGTTTTGGTTTGAATGTACTGATAATGGTGGTGGACATCAGAGTTTTGTGGTCGTAGCAAATGACAAGCAGGAAGCCATCAAGAAGGGCATGGCATTCGCGAAGAAGCATGCTTCGGGTGATATCTGTGGGGAGTGGACAACATGAACAACGACTTCGGAGCACTTACGATACTTGCCCCTAAATGCCAGAAGTGTCCGAAGGTGGAATCTTGTGATCATAAGCAATTGGCTCATCTCGGATACATTATCCCAATTGAAGATCTTAGCATTGACTTAGTTACCCAAAGAGCTAACGGAAAGAGCCTCAGTCAGCTCGAAATAGTGGATTCACTGATGAAAAGGAGATTTAATTATGAAAATCGTTGAACCTAAGTACGAAATCCTCACTGATATTTCTGAGGGCGGCATCAAAGAGCTCCAGCAGATCGAGCGGGTGGCGCGGGTCTGCTACAAGAGCGAAGACAAGATCACGCCGGACGGTGAGTCGGCAAAGAAGCTGGTGGGCTTTCTGGTGAAGCAGGGTCATGAGGCTATGCTGGAACATTCTCAGCTGTCTGTGCTGTTCACCTGTGACCGTGGCGTGGCTAACGAGCTGGTGCGGCATCGCATTGCGAGCTTTGCACAGGAGAGCACCCGGTACTGCAACTACTCGAAGGAGAAGTTTGGCGGAGAGTTGAGCTTTATTCGGCCGTATTGGATTGAAAATTTGTCCGAGGAAGCATGCAATGCAATCTCTGATAGCTGCCTTTGGGTTGAAAAACTGTATCTTCAGCTTTTCAAGGAGGGTCTCCGTCCCGAACAGGCTCGATGCGTGCTGCCTTTGTGCCTGAAAACCGAGATCGTGGTGACGGCCAACTACCGTGAGTGGCGCAATATCTTCAAGCTGCGTACTCCTGTGGCGGCCCATCCTCAGATGAGAGAGCTGATGTGCCCGCTGCTGAAGGAACTGCAGAGCAAGATCCCGGTGGTGTTCGATGATATTTACACGTACTGGCCTGCGGATGACCAGACACGGAAGGGAAGCATGGTGAAGTAACTATGAAAGGAATTGATAAGAAATATATTGACGTGCTACAGCAGTTTGGCTTTCATTTATACACGGCCGAAACCGGGTATAAACTGTGCTATAACCCGATAGGTGGAACATTCTCTGCAAATTTTAATGACGAGAATTTTGTAGAGAACCTAATCAACTTTGCAGAGACATTTGATCCGAGTACCTATGCCTCGGTTGAAATCGAGGGCCCCTGCTCAATCAAAGAGCTTGCCGAGACAGTTAAAAGTCTGGAAAAAATTCAGCTTCTCCTCCTGAAAGTAGCCCTTGCATTTGTAAAGATCGATAAAGAAAGCATGGTGAACGAGAATGCAGCAGAAAACGTATGACTTCCTCATCCAGATGCGGGTGCCGGTGATTACCTTCGGCGGCGAGCTCATGGGCGAGGCGATTGAAATCTTCATGGATAAGCTGGCGCGTCATCAGTTCGTTTCATTGTCTGATGTCGAATGCGCATTGGCAGATAAATTCAGTTGCAGCCGCGGTTCGGCGGATCGTCGTTTGCGCAGAGCGATGGAGATGACGGAGTTCCGGGCAGGGGAGTATCCGAATCCCGAACTGGAGAAACTGCGGGTTGAATTCCGCATCGATACATGGTCGGTCAAGAAGTTCCTTTATGCAGCGGCAAGGAGACTGATGAGTTATGAATAAGAATCGAGCGATATGTTTGATTTGGTGTACGCTGATGCTGTGTCTGAGTATCTGGTTGTGCGGATGCTCGAAACGAGCGGAGAGCAAGAGCACCACGAGCGACAAGCAGGAGTATCACATCACTATCTATTATCCGAACAGCAGAGACGTGTATTTGGAGGGTGACGGCGAAGTGCTTTGGCTGAAATCTACTGACCAAAAGATTACGGTTCGGATTGATGATAAGGTTTATGGTGTGAGTTGGAATAATGTCATTGTGGAGTATGAGGTGAAATAGTAATGATATTCGATAAATTGATCATTTGGATTCTACCTCCTTAAAATCCTTGACGCTGGTACGTCTCCATGATATTCTTATAGCAAGATGAGGAGGTGCTTTTATGGCACGGACGGTAAAATGCCCTAGCTGCGGTGCTGAACTGACGGTGAAAGATGACAACCGGGACTTTATGTTTTGCGAGTTCTGTGGGACGAAAGTTCGGCTGGATGACTATCAGGAGACGCATCGGTATGTGGATGAAGCACGGATACAAGAGTCCAAGGATGCTATGGAACTCCGGATTAAGGAGATGGAGCAGGAGAGATGGCGAACCGAAGACGCTAACAAAACTGCTGCTACTTATTTCAAGTGGCTTGGAATCGTCATTGTGATTTTGGTCATAGCGTATATAATTTGCATGGGCTTAGGTATCGCTTGATGACCACTTCAGCCCATTTTAATTTGCCGCTTTTTGTGATGAAACGTCAGAATCTGTCATTTTCGTGGCCAAAAACCCGGTTCGTGGCCAAAAATTTTAGATAAAATGACCACAAAAAATAACGATAGTTCGTTAAAATTATGCCGTTTGGCCAAAAACCCACTTTTTTCTTTCAGTTAATGAAAAAAATGAAAATTTATATATAGTAATTGGCACTGAAAAACGGGTTTTTGGCCAGCGCTATTTTTGGGGCTTGAAACAGCTGGCCCATAGATGTATCATAGAACCACAGTGTACGAGCGTAACGCTTCTGATTCTACGAGGTAAAGAGTATGGACTACATGGACGAGTTGGCTAAAAACTGGCGGGTACACGACTGTTCTTACGAGGGACGCGATGTTCTTCCAAATGGCGATGAGGTTTGGGTTTACAGCACATTGGAATTGGGTCTACCAGTTTTGTGGGTGAAACATCCGGATGGTTCATTTGAATACCGTGTGATTCATACTCCGGGCTATGATCAACCCACAGGTGAACATTGGTGCTGGGATTGCCATTGCCGAATGGAACAACACGGTGAGCTTTGGGTATGCCCCGAATGCGAGAGCGAAATCGAGGAGAGAGATATAGATATCGCATCTTCCCCAACAGAAGAAGCAAGCTATGCCGATGATTTTGAGCCCGAACCTGAATGGTTAGATGGTTGCTATGAAAACCCGCATGTTCCGCATAATGAACGTGATTTTGATGGGTTCTAAGCACTAATACTCTTAACTGTAGAAGCCTCTGCGCTAATAACGCAGGGGCTTTTTTCTTTGTCCAAAATTCACAAAAATTCGCACTTTTTCACAAAATCTACCGCGAGAAAAACATCCCCTTTTATGGGGGGAATAGAATGCGTCTTACGCACTATTCCTTTCATTTTGGAGGTTGTAGCATGCTTGAAAACAAATTCAAAACGAGATTGGTGAAAGAACTGAAAGAGCGCTTTCCCGGCTGCAAGGTGGTTCATCTGGATCCGAACGAGGTGCAGGGGCATCCTGACCTCTTGGTTTTGTATGGTCACACTTGGGGCGCATTGGAAGGCAAGCGGTCAGCGGATGCGCCTCATCGACCGAATCAGGACTATTATGTTCAGGATTTCAACAGTATGAGCTTTGCAGCTTTCATCTATCCCGAAAATAAGGAGGAAGTTCTAAATGCAATGGAACGATCATTCGAGGCTCACGGGGCAGCATGCCTTCCTCGGAGCCAGTAAGTACCATTGGCTCAATTATGACGCGCAGCGTCTGGCCGATGCGTACATGAACTTTCAGGCAAAAGAGAAGGGAACGCGCCTTCATGCTTTTGCCGCAGAGTGCATTACTCTCCGACAGAAACTGCCCAAGAGTAAGAAAACTCTGAACGCATATGTTAACGATGCAATCGGTTTCCGCATGGACCCGGAGATGGTTCTCTATTATAGCGAGAACTGCTTCGGCACCGCAGACGCAATTACATTCAACGATAATCTCCTTCGTATTCATGATCTTAAAACCGGAGCTGTTCCTGCACACATGGAGCAGCTCTTTATTTATGCTGCTCTATTCTGCATGGAGTATCGCATCAATCCGAAAGATATTCAGTTTGAGACCCGAATCTATCAGAACGATGATATTTGGATCGAGAATCCGACTTATGAGGATATCGACCCCATCATCGAGAAGATTCGCGAGTTCGACAAAGTGATTGCAGATTTGAAGTTAGGAGCAGTAGCATGAACGCGATTGAGAAAGATATCCGCGCCTATCTGGGCATTCCTTCCAACGATAGTGTTCTGGAGCACTACGGTACCAAGCGCCACTCTGGCCGTTATCCTTGGGGTTCCGGTGACAATCCGTATCAGCATTCCGGTGACTTTCTGTCTCGTATTGAGACGCTGAAGAAAAAAGGGCTGTCCGAAAAGGACATCATCAATGCTATAAACGACACGCTCCCCAAGGAGTATCAGCTGAGCCCTACTGAGTTTCGAGTTGCGAGAAGTAAAGCAATCAGTTTGCGGAAGCAGTCTGAATACGAGCAGATCAAGGACCTGAAAGACAACAAAGGGCTCGGTTGGACGGAGATTGCGAACCAACTCGGTATGAGCGAATCGAGCGTTCGATCCAAATATGCCGGAAATGCAGACAAAAAAGCGCAGCGTGCAAAAAACATCGCCGAAACTCTGAAAAAAGAAGTCGATAAAAAGGGAATGATTGATATTTCGGAGGGCGCAAACTTTGTGTTGGGCGTAACTGATACTGAACTTCAGGATGCAGTATATACGTTAGAGGCAGAATACGGCTATAAACGTTACGGCATAGGCATTAAGCAGCCGACAAACAATCGTCAGCAGACCAATATTATGGTGCTTGCAAAACCGGAGTTCGACCAGAAGTATGCCTACCAACATCAGGAGCAGATCGATTCGCTAGGCGACTATCACACGGATGATGGTGGTGATACCTTTACGAAGCTCCAGCGCCCTGCAAGTCTGGATTCCAGCCGCGTTGCCATTCGCTATGGTGACGAAGGCGGTTTGGACAAGGACGGTGTCATGGAGATTCGCCGCGGCGTGCCTGACCTCGACCTTGGTAAGAGCCATTATGCGCAGGTTCGCATCCTTGTGGATGGTGATCATTACCTGAAGGGTATGGCTGTATATTCGGATGACCTTCCGGACGGTGTGGACATCATGTTCAACACGAACAAGCACTCCGGCACACCTAAGATGAAGGTTCTGAAGGAAGCCAAGGCAGACCCGGACAACCCGTTTGGTGCAGCCATTAAGGCGAACGGTCAGAGCACTTACATCGGTGCTGACGGCAAAGAGCATCTTTCTCCTATCAACAAACTGAAAGAGGAAGGCGACTGGGATACGATGTCGAAGAATGTCTCTTCGCAGTTCCTGTCCAAGCAGCCGAAGAAGCTGATCGAGAATCAGTTGAAGCTCACCGTTGCAGATTATCAGGCGCAGTATGACGAAATTATGCACTATGATAATCCGACAGTCAAGAAGAAGCTGCTCAACGACTTTGCAGACACCTGCGAAGGTACATCGATGACCCTGAAAGCATCGGCGTTTCCCGGTCAGTCCACCAAGGTTATCCTGCCTCTCAACAATATCAAGGAAACAGAAGCTTACTGCCCGACTTATGAGAACGGAACCCATCTTGCGTTGATTCGTTATCCGCATGCGGGCACCTTTGAAATTCCCATGGTCACGGTCAACAACAAGAACTTGAGCGGCAAGCGGAATCTCGGTGCGATTCAGGATGCAATCGGTATCAATGCTAAGGTAGCTGAGCGTCTGTCTGGTGCAGACTTCGACGGCGACACCGTTATGGCGATTCCTGTCTCTGACAAGGTCAACATCAAGTCCACCCATGCGCTGAAAGCGTTGGAAGGCTTCGACCCTAAGACTGCGTATGCAGTTCCGGAAGGCAACCCGAACAATGTGCGTCTCATGAAGAAGGAAGAGAAGCAGCGCGAAATGGGTGTAATCTCGAACCTCATCACGGACATGACCCTTCGCGGCGCGGATGAGGATGAGCTTGCACGTGCTGTCAAGCACTCCATGGTGGTCATCGATGCCGAAAAGCACAAGCTGGATTACAAGCGGTCTGAGCGCGAGAATGGCATCCCCGAACTGAAACAAAAGTGGCAGATCCGTGTGGACGAAGAGGGCGGCACGCACTATGGCGGCGCATCCACCCTGTTGTCTCGCCGTAAGCAGACCGTTCGTGTACCGGAGCGCCGTGGCAGCGTACGTGTTGATAAGGATACTGGTGAGCTCATCTATAAGGAGAGCGGCCGCACCTTCACCGACCCCAAGACAGGGAAGGAGCGCCTCGCTGAGGATACCGTCAGTTTGATCTCGGAGACGAAGGATGCACGCACGCTGTCGTCTGGTACGGTGCAGGAGAATCTGTATGCGGACTTCTCCAATAAGTTGAAGGCGATGGCCAATCAGGCCCGCAAAGAGGCTGTTAATATGAAGGGGCTTGAATACAGTCCTTCTGCCGCCAAGACCTATGCGCCTGAGGTTGCCTCTCTGAAAGAGAAGTACAATAACATGATTGCCAACAAACCTAAGGAGCGCAAGGCGATGCTGATTGCAAATGCGGTTATTAAGGCAAAGATTCAGGAACAGGGGCTTGATCCCCATATTTCGGAAGATAAAAAGGTAATTAAAAAAATCTCTTCTGTCGAGATGCAGCGTGCCCGTGACTCTGTGGGTGCCAGCGGGCGTAAGTCTAAGGTCACGTTCACGGATCGTGAATGGGAAGCTGTTCAAGCTGGCGCAATTTCGGACAATATGCTGACGAAATTCCTGAATTCGTCTGATTCTGATGAAATTGTAAAACGTGCAATGCCGAAAACTACAACTGCTTTGTCCTCTGCAAAGGTGAACAAAGCGAAAGCAATGCTTCGCGGCGGTTACACGTACGAAGAAATTGCAAAAGCATGCGGCGTGCCTAAATCCACGATTTACGATGCACTCAATAAGTAAAACATGTAAGAAAGAGGCTTTGAATTATGGTTCGATGCTTTCTGACCACAACCGATAACCCGTACGATCCGTGCGAGCAGTTCGAACAGTGGTATCAATATGATGTGGATCATGGCTACAACTCTTCTGGTCTGCTGATGCGGCTGGCAGAGACGTCCTCTCAGTTCACAGACAATGAGAACGCCTATGAAATTGAGCGAGCAATCGATAAAATCGTTGCAAATGATCCGTTGAACATCTACAAAAAGCTCAAGATCGATATCAAAGACGAAAGCACCGCGGCGTAAAGTGCTAAAAGCATAGGGAGGGGGTCTCAAAAATGACACCCCCTCTCAAATCGCGTCGGTCTTTGATATTTCCCCGGAGGGAAAATTGATATTTGGGCTTTAAGAATGCGAAAAGCTGACCGTGCGATATTTGAGGTGTCACTTGGCCAGCTTTCTTTCGTATCGCCGAGGCTGTGGGGAGTAGACTGCGGCTTTGGCGGCTTTTGCAAGGGCTCATGGGAGAAAAGTTTCCTCCTTTTGAATCTCATGATGTTGACCTCCAAAATTAACACTTTCATGATAGAGTTTGTTCAGTTCATACACTGCGGCTGAAGACATTTGTTTCTTTTTCTCCTTTCAAATGGTTGGCCATGCTGGTACCTTGACAGCTCCCATGAACCCTTGCAAAAGCTTATACCTTATTATAAATGTGCGAAAAGAGGATAGCGGATGAAACCGAAGAGAAACGCTCCCGGAGAAACGGCTGCGGCTTCGGCCCGGCCAGCGACATCTCCGGAGGCACAAGAGAATTACATGATCAACCTCGCGATGAAGCTGGTGGAAAAGCGGCTGCGCGAAGGAACAGCATCCAGCGCCGAAACGACCCATTTCCTGAAGCTGGCGACGACGAAAGCGGACCTTGAAAAGAAGAAGCTCGAAGAGGAGAACAAGCTGCTGCGGGCTAAGACCGAGACGCTGGAGAATACTAAGAACTCGGAAGAGCTGTATGCGAAGGCTATCAAGGCAATGCGGAAGTACAACGGCCTTGGGGAGGATGACGAGTATGAGTGTTGAGGTATTCCGCATTATGTTTCTCGGTGCAATCCCGTTGCTGATCATTGAGATTTTTATTGGGATCGATTCTATCGGGGTGAATCAGCGATTTGATGCGATCCTTACGGCAATGACATATGCTACGGTCGGCTTTTTGGTGTTTGGTGAGCTTATGGCGGCGTGTGGATATATTTGAGGAATCTGAGCATGATTACAATTGTATTGGACGGACGGTATCTGGCTATGGCGGGTGCGATCCTAAATCTGATCGGGTTGTTTGCTGTTTTTATGACTGATTCCGGATACATCGAGAACGATATCTACCATTATTTATTATACCTGCTGATCGTGGCAGCAACTATGCTTGTCATTGTGGGTATTAGCATTCTGTGGTAGGAAAAAGATGCGTATGAAAACCTATACTGAACTCTGCCAACTGGCGACCTATGAGGAGCGGCTGAAGTATTTACAGCTGCACGGGGAAGTAGGGAAGGACACGTTCGGGTTTGACCGGTGGCTGAACCAAGACTTCTACCAATCGCGGGAGTGGCGGCAGTTCCGGGACAAAATCATTGCACGGGACGGCGGATGCGACCTTGGATGCGCGGATCACCCGATCACGGACTGGGTGCTGCGGAACGGCGTGTCTGTACGGCCGAAGATCAGCATCCACCACATGAACCCCATAACAAAAGAAGACGTCCTCCGGCACAGCGAAAACCTGCTGGATCCGGAGAACGCCATTTGTGTTTCGGCGGAGACGCATAAGGTCATCCACTACGGGACAGGTCAAAAGGAAAACCTGCCGGATGGAGAGAGAAAACCGGGCGACACCTGCCCGTGGAGGAAATAAAATGTATAAAAGACGACCTTTAAGTACCAAGGAAGAAAACACCGCCGCCAAGATTCGGCAGCAATTGGAGCAGGCAGAGCAGATGATCCGAAAGATCGGGCCATGCCGTGAGCGGAGTCTTGCACTGACCAAGCTTGACGAAGCAATGCTTTGGGCCAATGTGGCCATTGCAGAAGCAGGTGTAGCTGATTATGATCAATAAACAGAGCGGAAAGGGAAATCAAAATGAATTCGATCCTGACGAGTATGAAGAAGCTGCTGGGGATCGCGGAGGAGTGCACGGACTTTGACGCGGACGTGGTGATGTACGTGAACAGCGCACTATTTGTGCTGAGCCAGATCGGCGTGGGGCCGGTAGGCGGGTTCACCATTACCGGCAGTGAAGAGACGTGGGAGCAGTTCAGCGCGGACAAGCTGAAAAACGAGGCCGTGAAGGCATATCTCGGCGTGAAAGTGCGGCTGCTGGGGTTTGACCCGCCCCAGAGCAGCTCTACGATGGAA
>UMHZ01057961.1_pt1 | contig 10745 bp, 10 predicted proteins | sample 1965671 | NCBI WGS metagenome assembly UMHZ01 (sample SAMEA4836111, study PRJEB28245) | human gut metagenome | biome: gut microbiome; material: fecal sample | place: Denmark | collected 2008 | reverse complement strand
AGAAGTGTAGCCATGTTTTTCCCTGTCATAATCATATGAATACAGAGTTTTTTCAAAATCTGAAAAATCCTGCCGGATTTCTTCTGTCAGTCCGGCATCCCTGTTCCTGCTTCCGGGATATTCTATCTGCAGCTGGAAGGGGGTTTTGTAGGTATACGTTGTAAAGCTGTTTAAAGCTTCTTCGTCCGCATGCTGATGATCCAGGCGAAGCAGGTATCCGGAAAATGTGCTGTGCTTGGCATTTACACGAAGTCCCAGCCTGGCGCCATCTTTTCCGCCGGTTATCACTTCAGTCATTACATATAGACCTTCATATTCACCATTAAGAATTACTTCGCAGAATCTTACATTTGGCGCATAAGACATCATTTCTCCGGCAAGATTGTAAAACATATAATTTCGTATGGCTGTTTTATCGAGCCAGGGACCGTATAATACCCATTCATGGTGCGCATCCATTCCCATAACGGAAAGCGGATTGTTTTCCCCTTTTTCATCTACAAGTCTGATGGCATAGCTTGGCTTATCAAACGCTCTTGAGGAATTACCTCTCATTCGTATGCGGATTGCAGAAGATACATCTGCCGTTTCATTTGCATGATGGTACTCTTTGCTGTCATTTCCGATTATATCCATCTGAGCAGCAATTGTAGTTTCCCCATCAGCAGCACATGTATAAATGCGGTTGTTTCCATCATCCTTAATGGGTCTTCCCGGGATTACCACCCCATCTGTATCAATTTTGACAATCGGAAGATATGTACACAGACCGCCATCCGCAGGATCCGTACATGGTTCCTGGGGAATTTCCTGTTCATGCTGGTGAACTCTCTCTGTTTTTCGATAGTCCTGATAAAGCAGTGGCGCAAAAACAGCAATCAGGATAACCGCAAAGCAGCATGTAAATCCTATTATTTTATATTTCATATCAGTTATAAATCTCATCGCTTTGAGCTACAATATTAACACTTTCGATTTGTCCAAGGTTATAGAAATCATCTGTTAAAGCCGGATGCTGTTTCTGAACTTTTTCCAGTATTTTTCTGGATAATTCATAAATGTACTCAGCATTCTCTTCTGTCGTATTTTTTACCCGAAGAACGGCACCAGTCCCAAAATAACGAAAGACCTGGGATTCTATATTTTCACAGCGGCTTCTTTTTGCACGGATGATCAAAAGCATACGGTTATCACTGCGGATTGCTCCCATGATAAGAAAGATAAGAAAAATAGCAGAACTGCCTACTGCAGCAACCAGATAATCTCCAACTCCACAGCATATTCCCACAATAATCGTCCAGAAAATATATACAGTATCTCTGGAATCTTTTATTGCAGTTCGAAAACGCACGATAGATAATGCACCGACCATACCAAGCGACAATGCAATATTGTTTCCTATGACAGTCATAACTGTTCCTGTCATAACAGTCAGAACGACTAGTGTTACTCCAAATTTTTTGCTGTAAATCGTTCCTTTATGTGAAATCACATATGAAATAAAAATAAACAGACCAATGACAGCACTTACCAGAATATGCATTGTAATTTGCTGCCAGGTCATATCCCCCTGCTGGGTAAGCAGGTTATAAATTGTCTCTTTCATTCCCATTCCTCCTAAAATTTGTAGTCACAGCCAATTTGTCTTGCCATACAGTATTTGCTCACAGAAAGCTCGCTTTTCTGAACGGGCAGAAGCATATGCTTGATATAGCTTAACAAAAAACCGTTATATTTTACTTCCAACACTGTAGCAAAAGGAGACATTACACTGTTTAACACCAGATTTCTATCAAACATATTGAAATTTACTTCATTAGCCCGTATTCCAGAGTCAAAAGTTATTCGAATAGAATTTTCCGGCGCGATAAATGCAAATCTGTCATATTCTACAACCGTTTTAGGACGGTATGCCCACATTTCCATAGTTGAATAACATTCCTGTCCAAACTCACTGCCACTGTTTAAAAGTACAGAATAATCACCCTCAATGAGAGCCTGCGCTTCCCTTCTGGATAATCTTAATGATCGCTTCCGTTGATAAGGTCCCTGCTTCTGCTTCATTTCAAACAGTGCAAAATCCGCATCAGGACTATATACCCGCAAACGAAACTTTCTTCTTAACTCCAGACCATCTTCCTTTTCCTGAAAATCCCGATTTGACAAAGAATCAAAGTACAAAGAACGTACCGGATAACCATCCGGTCCATTATGTGAGTCAGTATGAACCACATTTGACAAATAATTCCGAAGTTTTAATGCTTCTGCCTGATTAAGCAGAAATTTTTTTTCTTCCCGCAGAACATCGCGCATAGTATTATTTCCTCCTTCCTTTGCTTTTTAGTAAATACAATAATAGTATACACCCATAAATTTTTTTGTCCATATAAAAAATAAAACTTTGTAGTATACAATGAACTTTCGATAAAATCAACAATAAATATATAAAAATAACAATGGAAACGGGGGATGTTGTATGATATCAAACTGCCAAAAAAATCTTGCAATACGATTAACATTTATCTGTGTGATCGTACTGTATAGATTACTTGGTGATAGACAGTTTCGGATGCATGGTCTCGGCAGGAATTCATCCGCCCGACCCATTCCAGTTGGTCGTTGGCTTTCAGCGCTTCCATAATGCCCTCCGCATCTGCCATTTGCTTTACCAGTCGAAGAAAAAGCGCCGTCTCGGAATCACTTCCAAGACGGCGCTTTTCTGTTGTGGATCAGAGCGAACATTTTACGGCGAAACCACCGCTGAAGAAATAGGTGTTCGTCCAATACCTGCTTGGTGGAGATGGCGGGAATCGAACCCGCGTCCGAAAACCGGTTACCGGGGCTTTCTACGAGTGTAGCGGCTCTTTTGACATTCCCTCCGCGCACCGCCGAACAGCAGGCTTTGCGCATCAGTAGCCTTTAGATCATGACGGGCTTAAAGGCGTGGGCCCGTTCACGTGCACCGCTAAGTGACGCTCTTATCCCGTCCGCGGTCCTACGGGTAAGAACGGCTGCTTAATTAAGCAGCAACAGCAACTGTATTGTTGTCGTTTAATTTTAAGTTTGCGGATTTTATAGCGGTTCCGCACCGCTACTCGCTTACCAGGGCTTCCAGTCCCCGTCGAAACCTTTACATCCCCATATAAAAAGCGATATTGCTACCGCTTTTATCTGTTTTTCTCTTTCAGCGCACGCTGAATATCGCGTTGGGCATCACGCGCGGCCATATCGGCACGCTTATCGTAGAGCTTTTTGCCCTTGCACAGACCGACCTGCACCTTCACCCGCGAACCCTTAAAGTACACGGAAAGCGGAATGAGCGAATAACCGACGGTTTTGGAAAGGCCAAAAAGCCGCATGATCTCGCGCTTGTGCATGAGCAAACGGCGTACCCGCATGGGATCGCGGTTAAAGATGTTGCCCTGCTCATACGGGCTGATATGGCAGCCGTTTAAGAGCATTTCACCGTCCACAACAGAGCACCACGCGTCCTTTAAGTTGCATCTGCCCTGCCGCAGCGATTTCACCTCTGTGCCGCAAAGCTCAATGCCCGCTTCAAGGGTCTCCTCCACAAAGTAGTCGTGGTAGGCCTTTTTGTTCTGGGCAATCGTTTTAAATTCTGTTTTTGCCACTTGGCCTGCCTCCTTCTGCTTTGTGTGTGATTTACTATACACCACTTTCGCGGTTTTGTCAACGCGAAATCGATTTTACAGCTCCTGTCTGCCCTCAATGGCGCGGGAAAGCGTCACTTCATCGGCATATTCGAGGTCGCCGCCGACCGGGATGCCGTACGCAAGACGCGTTACGCGGATACCGAGCGGCTTTAACAGGCGCGAAATGTACATGGCGGTCGCTTCGCCCTCAACGGTCGGATTCGTCGCCATGATGACCTCCTGCACGGTGCCGTCCTGCACGCGACGCAAAAGCTCTTTTATTTTGAGCTGATCCGGCCCGATGCCGCCAAGCGGCGAAATGGCACCGTGCAGCACATGATAGGTCGCGTGGAACTCATTTGTGCGTTCCAGTGCGAACACGTCGCGCGGGTCTTCCACCACGCAGATAACCGAGCGGTCTCGGCTTTCATCGCGGCACACGGGACAAAGGTCGCCGTCCGTCAAATTGCAGCACACGGAGCAGTAATGGATCTGCTCGTGCGCGTCGATGATCGCCTGCGCAAAGCTTTCGGCATCCGCTTTATCCATGTTGAGCACGGCATACGCAATGCGCTGTGCGGACTTATGCCCCACGCCCGGCAAGCTCTCAAATTTATCGACGAGCCGTTCGAGCGGCGGTACGTGATAACCGGCCATTAGAGGATGCCCGGAAGGCTCATGCCGCCGGAGATTGCGCCAAGCTTCTCCTCTTTCTCGTTTGCGGCTGCGCGCAGTGCTTCGTTGACGGCAGCAGCGACGAGGTCGCCGAGCATCTCGGCATCATCAGGGTCGATGACTTCCGGCTTGATGTCGATATTCTTTACTTCCATTTTGCCTGTTACGGTTGCGGAAACGGCTCCGCCGCCTGCGGCCGCGGTGTATTCCTTCGCTTCGAGCTCCGTGGTAATCTGCTCCATCTGCTCCTGCATCTTCTGTGCCTGGCGTGCAAGCTGCTGTAAATTTGCGGCTCCGCCGCCGCCCATACCCTGCGGTAAACGTGCTTTCATAGTTAAGACTCCTTACTGTGTGGTTTTTAAATTTATTTTTCTTCGATCTCCACGCCGGCTTCGCGCATATCGTGCAAAAAGGCGTCGAGCGGATCTTTCGGTTTTTCGCCGTCCGCTGCGGGCGGCTTATAAGGGCCGAGCTTATACACACGCCCGGTCACCTGCTGAATGGCCTCGCGGATCTTTTCTCTCTGGCTGGCACGTTTCAAGAGATCAAACGCAATCTGCGGCGCTTCGATGAGCATGTAGTCGCCGCTGATGTACGCCGCTGAGCCCTTGAATGCCGACGCCACAGACTTTGAGTAATTTTCCATATAGCCGATAATGTCCGACCAGCCGTCGAATGGCTGCGCATTTTTCGCAAGCTCCTCTGTAGACTGCGGCTTGTCCTTTACCGCGGGCTGCACAGGTGCGTTGTTCTGTGGTGTCTCGGTCTGTTGTACCGATGCTGCCGGTGCTTCAGCCGCGGGTACACTCGGTGCCGGAGTGATGGGACGGCGCAGGCCGCCGCGCTCTAAAGCTTCAATGCGGCGCAAAAGTGCTGCGGGCGAGGTATCCATTTCCGGCGTGCAAAGACGGATAAACGTCATTTCCATTTCCGTGCGCTTATTCATAGTCTTCATGCGCGACTGCGCAGACTGGAACGCATCGAGTGCGTGCAGAATCGTTGAAAGCTCCATGGAAAGCGCCGTTTTGGTCATGGCTTCCAGCTCTTCGCCAACGGCATTTACAAGCCCGCTTGCGTCCTTCATCGTTTTGATGAGCATCAAATTGCGGAAAAAGCCCGCAAGCTCCTCGCACAGCCTGCCCATGTCTTTGGAAGACTTATACAGCGCGTCGATCTTTTCGAGTGCCGCGGTGCGGTCGCCCGTGCGAATGCACTCGGCGAGTTCAATTAAGTGCCCACGCCCCGCAAGGCCTGCCGTTTCCGCAACGAGCCCATACGTCACGTGCCCGTCGCTGCGGCCGATGCACTGATCCAAAATGGAAAGCGCGTCGCGCATGCCGCCGTCTGCCGTAACGGCGATGAGCATCGCGGCATCGTGGCCGATTGTCACATTTTCCTGCGTGCAGACCCACTCAAGGCGCCCTGCGATGTCCTCCGGCGCGATGCGGCGGAAGTCAAAACGCTGACAGCGCGATAAAATCGTCGGCAACAGCTTATGGACTTCGGTCGTCGCCAAAATGAAAATGACGTGTGCAGGAGGTTCTTCGAGCGTTTTTAAGAGGGCATTGAACGCCGAAACGGAGAGCATGTGCACCTCATCGATGATATATACGCGGTATTTCGCCGTAGTCGGCGTGAAGTTGGATTCTTCAATGAGCGCGCGGATGCTGTCTACGCCGTTGTTGCTCGCGGCGTCCAGCTCTACAACGTCCAAAACAGAGCCGTCATCCAGTCCTCTGCACACGTCGCACTTGCCGCATGGATCGCCGTTTTGGGGATCCATGCAATTGACCGCCTTCGCCAGAATTTTTGCGCAGGTCGTTTTGCCCGTGCCGCGCGAGCCGGTGAACAGATATGCGTGCGAAATGCGCCCGGCCATCAGTTCGTTTTTTAACGTGACCGTCACCTGCGGCTGACCGACGACATCGGAAAACTGCTGCGGACGATATTTTCTGTATAACGCTTTATACAAACGGCGGCGCTCCTTTCTTTGTGGGTGATAAAAGAAAAAGACGATTGGAACGTAGAATATGTGAACGGACAGGCAGCCTGCATCGCACCAGACGATCCGCTTAATGCTGCTCGGTCCCCCGCCTGACATGGTTCACGGTGTCTCGCCGCGCAGACCTGTCCGCTCGCATATTCCACGGTATATTCCAACCGCCTTGGCTTTTTCCGTGCGCGGAACATACTTGACCGCGTACTTTAGTATTATACACGTTTTCCCTTGAAAAGGCAAGCAAAAAATCGTATAATTTTGTATATGTTCATATTTGTAGCGCGCACATGGGATTTTTTGCAGATTCTGCGCGGCAAAACGGGAAAGGATGAAAGAAAATGAAGATCAGAAATGCAGAGCTCTGTGACCTGCCCTATCTGCTTGAGATGCTGGAAAACGCGAAAGCTTCGCTGCGGGCGCTCGGCATCGACCAGTGGCAAAACGGCTATCCGAACGAAACCACCCTGCGTGAGGACATTCAAAATAAAATCTGCCGTGTTGTGATAGACGACGAAAACAATATTCTTGCAAGTGCCGCCGTGTATGTGGGCGACGAGCCGACATACCACGAAATTTATAACGGCGCGTGGCAGACAGAAAACAAAATCTACGGCATCGTGCACCGCATTATGGCGGCAAATCATGCGAAGAAGCGCGGCGCGGCATCGTTTTTAATGACCTACTGCGCGAAACTCTCGCTTGAAGCGGGTGTCACCTCCATGCGATGCGATACGCATCCCGGCAACATCATCATGCAGCACACGCTCGAAAAGAACGGTTACATTCGCTGCGGCATCATTCGCCTTACGGACGGCGCAGACCGCTTTGCCTACGAAAAAGTTCTGAAATAACGCACAACAGACACAGGCCCCGACGAGCATGACAAAACGCTCGCCGGGGCCTCGCTCATTTTATTCTGTTATTTCTTTCGTCCGGTAAAATGACACCTTGCGGCATCATCGAAGTGCGCGGCTTTCGTCGCGCCGGTCAAAATGCTTACATAGAGATCAGGCCGAATGCGTTCATGACAGAGCTGATAAGGATGATGGCTGCAAAGACCGGGCAAAGATACTTGATCATCATGACGAAGATCTTCTTTCTGCGGAACGTGCCGCCTTCTTGCGTCATTTCTTCTTCAATACGGTCTACACCGATCACGCGGGAAACGAGCAGGCAAGTCGCAATAGCCGCAATCGGCATCATAACGGAGTTCGTTAAGAAATCGAAGAAATCGAGGAACTGCATGCCGAGAATCTTTACGGCATCGAGCGGGCCGTAGCCGAGCGAAGACAGCGTGCCGAGCGCGAGCATGATGATGCCGATGACAACGGTCGACTTTTTGCGGTTCCAATGGAGTTCATCTTCAAACGTGGAAACAGCGCTTTCCGTCAGCGCAATAGAGCTTGTGACCGCCGCAAACAGCACGAGTACGAAGAACAGAATACCAACCGCCGTGCCGAGACCCATGCTGGCGAACACCTTCGGAATCGTGATGAACATCAATGACGGGCCCGCCTGCAAGGTGTTCGGGTCGCCGCCGGAGAACGCAAAGACCGCCGGGATGATCATAAGGCCGGCCATAATGGCGATGGCGGTGTCGAAAACCTCTACATTGCGCGTAGAGTCCTCAATGGACGTTTCTTTTTTCATATAAGAGCCAAACGTAACAAGGATGCCCATAGCGATGGACAGCGAATAGAACATCTGTCCCATGGCGGAAACGACCGTCATCCAGGAGAAATTCTCAAGGTTCGGCACAAGGAAATACTGAATGCCCTTCAGTGCGCCGGGACGTGTGACGGAATAGATTGCGATGATGACAGACAACACGACAAGGATCGGCATCATGAATTTCGATACACGCTCAATACCGTTGCGCACGCCGGCAAAAATGATGGTCAGCGTGATGAGTGCAAAAACGATAAAGCAAATTTCGGCGGACACGCCGTCCGAGATGAACATCGAAAAATATCCGTCCTCTGCAAGCTTTGTTCCGTTGCCGCAAATGTACTCAAAAAGATATTTGATGACCCAGCCGCCGATAACGGAATAATAAGGCACAATCAGGATTGGGATAATGGCGTTAATCCAGCCGCCGGCTTTTAATGTATGCGACTTTGTGAACGATGCAAATGCACCCACAGGGCTTTTGCGCGTCATGCGGCCAAGCGATGTTTCTGCCACGATCATCGTGTAACCAAACGTCAGCGCAAGTAAAATGTAAATCAAAAGGAAAATGCCGCCGCCGTATTTTGCCGCAAGGTACGGAAATCGCCAAATGTTGCCAAGGCCGACCGAAGCGCCGGCCGCAGACAGCACGAACCCGAGTTTACCCGAGAACATGCTGCGATTACTGTGATGTTTCTTCATTACTTCTCCACCTATTTTCTGCAAATATTCAAACACAGCCGCCGGTGAAACCGTTTTCCCCCTTCAGCTTCACCGGCGTGCTGCATCAATACGTTCAGCATACCACATGGGCCGCAAAAATGCAATATCTTGCTTTCACAAATTCATTTTGCGTTTTCTGTTTATATTATGCCTTATCATCGGCGCTGCGCTTTTTTCACCCAGTCGAGCGCGATCCAGCCATCGGCTTTGAGATGGCCCCAGCCTTTTGCAGAACCCACACCTGCACTCTCCTCTACAACCGTATAGCGCTTCGTGTCTGTGATCTGCCCCTGCACGTCATAATTCGTACCCGGACCCTTGCGGATATTGAGCGCGTCTGCAGCGTCCTTGCGCACTGTATACGCTTTAAACGGTTCATACACAATTTTGCCGTTTGAGGCATACACTTTATAACCCACAGGGCATGCGTTTTTCGCGTTTTCCAGCATTGCATACGCGCCGATCTGGCTTTTTGCGTCCGACCAGCTTGTCCGCACGCGGTAAAGCTGCTTTGGCACGGGTTTCGCATCGGTCTTTGTCTCCTTTTTGTCGTCCTTCATTTCGCTTTCAATCATTTTTAAAAACCGCGCCCAGCCCTTATCAAGCGTGCGGTGCGGGCAATATTTGCCGTCGAAGTCCTGATGCTTCTTTAGATGGGACGTATCCCAACCGCGATCCTTCAAAAGCTTTGCGATATACTCTGCGGCGTTCTTTTCGGCTTTATCGAAGCGCATGCCTCCCGAGAGCGAATAGCAAATTTCAATGTGGATGCCATGCGCATTGCCGTCGCGCTGCCCTGCCGCAAACGCACCTCTACTCAGCGGAATGCCGACAACGATCTCCTTGTCATCGACCGCCGCGTTAAACGACGTAGAGCTGTCGTTGCGAATCATATACGCGACTTCATTCGCGGCGGAAGCATCGTTCGCCGTGTTGTGCACGACGATATATTTCATGTCCTTCGCGCAGGATTCCACCGGTACTTTCAAATCGTATTTTGCAGAAGATAATAGATTTTCGCGGATCGGTACCATAAGATCACTCCTTCTTCTCATCACTTGCACCCGATTCATCCGCCACGGTGCGACGGAGCCGCTTTAAAATGCGCTGCAAACGTGGAAACCCCGGCACGCCGATGGCAGCGAGGTTCTCCAGAATCGAGATCAGCTCGTTGATCGTAAGCCACACGGTGACGAGCATGCCGAAAAACAGCTTCACATCGAGCGTGATGCCGGCCCCGATGACTGCACCGCGCAAAAGATAATCCACCGCCGCACCGACCGCGACCATGACCATATAGCAAAGCTTTTTGAGTATCCCCTTAATACCGAACTTGGAATTTAACTCGGCGCGGATATACGCTTTGATCATGCCGGTGATATAATCGAGCAACATCACGCCGAGCAGCACGAGCATCGGCACCGCAAGCGTACCGAGGTACGATACGAGTCCCGCGCCGAGCACGGCCACCGTCGTCTTTAAAACCGTCTGTTTCATCAAACCTTTACCCTCCTTTCCTGCATATTGGGACATGCACAGCGCTTTGTCCCGCGGCATACTATGACAGACGCGCTGCTTTTGTGCGCGGCAATCAGAAAAAGCGGTGAAACACGTTGCGGAATGTCAAAATCTGTGTTATGATTTCGGTGGACAAATATTCAAATATGCAAAGGAGATTTTCTTATGGTCTGCAAAAATTGCGGTGCAAATATTCCGAACGGTGAGCTTTTTTGCCCAAACTGCGGCACGTGCACCGAAAACGCGAAATTCTGTAAATACTGCGGCGCGGTCATCGGTGCCGACTGCGTGGTTTGCCCCGCATGCGGCAGGCAGGTAGAGCCATTGCAGTCTGCCCAACAGCCCCAGCCTGTTTATGTAAACAACAATGTCACTTACGGTGGTGTGGCAAAAAGCAAATGGGCAGCGTTTTTCCTGTGCCTGTTTTTAGGAGTCATCGGCGCGCATAAATTTTATGAGGGAAAGATTGGCATGGGTGTTTTGTATATCTTCACCGGCGGCCTGTTCGG
>UMHZ01011683.1_pt1 | contig 10851 bp, 6 predicted proteins | sample 1965671 | NCBI WGS metagenome assembly UMHZ01 (sample SAMEA4836111, study PRJEB28245) | human gut metagenome | biome: gut microbiome; material: fecal sample | place: Denmark | collected 2008 | reverse complement strand
AAGAGGGTTTATGATCAGAAAATTGACTTTGAAAAAAGAAAGAGAACATGAGACAAACGAAGCGAGCATCGCAGGAAATGTCATGCGTGACCTGATCGCGCATGTGACAAACGATAACCTGATCGGCAGGAAGATCAAAAGCGGTGAGCTGCGTAAAAAGATGGTTGAGCCACCATGGAAATGCCCGGATATGTTCACCATGACCACTATCGAGATGGAGCACTTCACAATGGAGTGGCTTGAATTAAAGGAAAATCCGAATGAGCAGAAGGTGATCTTACAGCTTCATGGCGGTGGGTATATCGGAGCGATGCGGAACGCATACCGCATGTTTGCGGGACTTTACAATGAAGTCAGCAAAGGGATGAGTGTACTCACCATTGATTACCGTGTGGCACCGGAAAATCCATACCCGGCGGCATTGGAAGATGCAGTGAGCGCATATCAGTGGCTGCTTGGTCAGGGCTGGTTTGCAGAGGATATCATTGTGGCAGGAGATTCCGCAGGAGGAGGGCTTGCGATGGCACTGTGCCATTATCTGAAAGATCATGGAATGCAGCTTCCATGTGGGATCGTTGCAATGTCTCCGTGGACGGATCTTATGGCAAGCGGTGAATCGTATGATACCAATTATGAGAGAGATCCATTGTTTGGAAATACGAGGGACAGTCTGATCTATAACAAAGATTATGTGGGAGACCATGATCCGATGGATGCTTATATTTCACCTCTGTATGGGGATTTCAGGGGATTTCCGCCAATGCTCATACAGGTAGGTTCTTATGAGATGCTGTTAAGTGATTCGGTGAGCGTTGCCTCGAAAGCGAGACATCAGGGTGTGAAAGTAAGACTCAGTATTTATGATGGAATGTTCCACATTTTCCAGATGGCAGCAAAAATGCTGCCAGAATCCAGAAAAGCGTGGGCTGAGATTGGAAAATTTATTGATGTTTTGTCAAATGACTGACATCCATATAAACAGGAAGACCATTTTCATAGGTGACATTGGATTCCCCCTGAATCAATGGAGTGAGGTAATCAATTAATTCCTGTGTAACATCATTGCCAGCGGCGTTGATCCATTCAGCAGGAACGGATCTGGCTTCGTTGGCAATATTTTTTATCTCGGCATATCCATATTCAATCGTATATGGATCGTCAGATACACGGTTCATGGTGACCATAGAAGCTGTTACGCCTTCCTCGGAGAGTGCAACGGCTTTTTTTCCTAATTCGACAGACTCCATAAGATCTGTTTTGGATGCTAAATGGGCTGCACATCGCTGTAATACATTCACTTCGATGGAACGGACCTTTACACCTAATTTTTCTTTTACAAGGAATTCCAATGTTTTTCCGGCGCCACTCAGCTGGCTGTGACCAAATGTATCGACAGACTGCTCAGAAGCACTGATGTAGTTGCCGGAAGCATCGCGGATACCCTCTGAGACTGCAATGATAACGTTATTGCGCTCAAACAGCATACGTTTTACGTCTAACAGGAAGTCGTCCGTGTCAAATGGAACTTCCGGAAGATAAATCAAATGTGGAGCGGAATTATATCCGTTTCTTGCAAGAGCAGCGGCAGCGGTCAGCCATCCTGCGTCACGTCCCATGATCTCAATGATCGTGACACTCTTGACTGCGTAAATAAAAGTGTCATGGGCAATCTCTAAAACAGAGGAAGCAATATATTTTGCAGCGGAACCAAAACCAGGAGTGTGGTCTGTCTCACACAGATCGTTGTCGATTGTTTTTGGAATGCCGATGATGCGGACATTGCTGCCGATTTTTCTGCCGTATTCAGATAATTTTAAAACGGTGTCCATAGAGTCGTTTCCGCCAATATAGAAGAAGGCGCCGACATTGTATAATTCAAACTGTTTGAAGATAAAAACATATGAGGAATCATCATCCAGATAATCCGGCAGTTTATGACGGCAGGAACCTAAATACATTGCCGGTGTCGTTTCCAGACGATCCAGATATGCCGGATTTTCATTCATAATCTCTGTCAGATTTAATAAATGATTGTTTAAGATGCCAAGGATTCCATTTACAGATCCATAGACAGTCTCATACTGATCAGATGCCATGACTCCACGGATCACACCTGCAAGGCTGGCGTTAATTGCAACTGTCGGGCCACCGGACTGTGCGACCATTACATTTTTTAAACTCATAGTTTACTCCTTAATAATTCATTAACTTTTGTTAAAAATAGTATCCATTTCTTTTTCTTTTGTTATAATGAAAAAGATAGATTTTTTTGTAAAAATCTTTTTGACTGCTATATAATAGCGGAAAATAACGTGTTTAGCAAGAGGTAGCAGGTGTGAAATGTGATTTATGTCCAAGAAAATGCCTTGTAGACCGGAAAAAGGGTGAAAAAGGGATCTGTGGGCAGACAGAAAATTTAAAAGTTGCGAGGGCGGCACTTCATTTCTGGGAGGAACCTTGCATTTCGGGAGATGCGGGATCTGGAGCTGTATTTTTTTCGGGGTGTCCGTTGCATTGTGTATTCTGTCAGAATGAGAATATCGCAAACGGAACGGTTGGAAAAGAAATCTCTCTGGAGCGGCTCGTGGATATTTTTCTTGAATTGCAGGAAAAAAGAGCCAATAATATCAATCTTGTAACACCGGGACATTTTGTGCCGCAGATCGTGAAGGCTCTGGATCAGGCACGAAAGGAAGGGCTTACGCTTCCGGTTGTATACAATACAAGCAGTTATGAGACGGTTGACACGATCAAAATGTTAGAGGGGTACGTCGATATTTATCTGCCGGATTTTAAATATATGAGCCCGGGTTTGAGTAAAAAGTATTCCCATGCTCCGGATTATGCAGAGGTTGCAAAGGCAGCGATCGCAGAGATGGTGCGGCAGACAGGAAAGGCTGTGTTTGTAAATGGAGATGAAGATAACCTTATTTTAAGAGGAACGATCGTAAGACATCTGACACTGCCCGGTTGTATGGCGGATTCCATGCAGATTTTAAAATATCTGCATGAAACTTACGGAGATATGATTTATATCAGTATCATGAACCAGTTTACCCCACTTTCCAATCTGGAAAAGTATCCGGAATTGAATCGCAGGATTACCGATGAGGAATATGAGACACTGGTGGATTATGCGATCGATATCGGGATAGAAAATGGTTTTATCCAGGAGGGGGACACAGCGGAAGAGAGTTTTATCCCGGCATTTGACTGTGAGGGCGTGTAACCTTGAAAATGAGAACCATATTTTCTGGTGGAAAAAATTTCCAAAAAAATAAGGAAAATTATATTTACATAATATGGGAAAATGCTATAATTAGTTCCGTATGATTACAAAGAAGGAATAGCAGCGAAATTACTGCAGACAGATTCCTTATCATAATAGAGTGAACTACGAAAATTTACTATAAGTAATTGGAAATGCAGACAAGGAGGAGACGAGAATGAATTTTCTGAATTTAATTCAGGGCGCAGCCGGAAAGGTAAAAGGGGTTGCGACTTTGCTTAGCGGACTGACAAAGACACAGGCAATCATAGCAGGTGTAGCCACTGTGACAGCAGTTGGCGGTGTCGGAACAGGAGGATATTTTTTATATGACCATTTTCATCAGCCGGAACCAATTGTGGCAGATGTTGTGATAAGTACAGAGGTGGTAGAAGAACCGACGGAAGAAGTTGTGGCAGTTGAAGAGGTTGTCACGGAAGAGACAGAGGCGGCAGAACCGGAAACCGTTACATTGGTCGGAAGTTCTATTGAGAAGGATTTGAAGATCAAGATTCAGGACGAGTCCTCGAAAAATGTAAAGGGACAGCCTTTTGAGATCACGATCAAGGCAGACAAGAAAAAGGCAAAATCAACTACATATTCAGATGATGATAAAGATGGTATTATTTACATTAAAAGTATTGATGCCGGAAAATATGATGTTTCTTTGAATGAGATCGATGGATATATTTCAAAAGAAAATTCTTACAAATTAACGGTTAAGGATAAGATTGAATACACCAAGGTAGATGTCAAAGACGAGATCAAATCCGCATCAGAAGTAGCACCGGCAGAGGATGCAGAGGTAGACAATGTTGAGGTGGAGGCTGTTATTCAGGATACAGTGGAAACAGTTGACAGCACCTGTACGCCATCCAAAGTCGGAGCAGGAGATGTGGATACTTCCAATTTCCCGAAAGCTTCTGTTGGTGGATCAACAAAAGTGGACATTGCACAGGCAGCAGTGACGGCTTCCGCAAAACGTGTGGGATACCATGCTACAGGAAATGAAGGAGAAACAGTTCCGTCAACTGCAACAAAGGAACCAAAGTCATCTGAAACGCAACAACCGTCAGAAGGTGGAGCTGATAAGGGTGACAATACAGGAAATCAGGGTGGAAACAGCCAAGGTGGAACAACAGGCGGAACTACTGGAAGCGGAGACAGTCAGGGTGGATCGTCTACAGGAGGTACAGAAGAACCAAAGCCAAATCCAGAACCAAGCACTTACGACATTACAATTACACATATTTTCTATAAGAGTGATGGAACGACAAAGGCAGATAAGGCTGACGAAAAAGAAACTGTAACAGTTGCAAAGGGTGCAAAAACAGTTACAACAAAAAAATCTTATAATGGCTATCAGGCATTACCTGGAACAACATTGGATATTGTTGAGGGTACAAAAGAATATAATATCAAATGGATTGCCACCGCAGCAGATACTGTTACCTACAAAGTAACCCATGAATTTTATCAGGCAGACCAGAAAACGAAGGCAGCAGACTCTAAGACCGAAGAAATTAAAGCAGCAGCAGATGCAGCACAGATTACAGCATCTTCCTATGAAGCAGAAGGCTATAAACTGATCAGTGGTTCAACTACAATCGCAGTGACAAAAGGTACTACAGCCTATACGTTAAACTGGGCAAAAGTAGCAGCTGCAACCGCAGCCAGCGCATCCGTCACAGCACCACAGACGGCAACTTTATATAACAGCACCATTAACAATGCAAATACAATTGCGCTTACAGCAACATTGACAGACGCAGGCAATATTATCACAAATATTACATGGGCTAGCAGCAACGAAAAAGTTGTAAAGGTATCCAATGGAGCGAAAACAGGATGTACACTGACAGCAGTTGGAAAAGGAAGCGCAACTGTAACAGGTACGATCACATACTTATCCAAACCGGGCGATACCAAGACAACCGCAAGTGACAAGAAAATCACATGTACAGTTACAGTCAATGATTTTACTGGAAATACAACAACCCAGTTAAAAGATAAATCCGGTAGATTACTTTACAAAGATTCCGAGTGTAAAAAACCAGCAACCGTGGCAGATTACAATGCAAACGGAACTTACTACACCGAGCCGGTTTACACCGGATGGCAGACCATTGATGGAAAAGTATATTACTATACCAGCAACCATCAGCGTGTAACAGGAAGTCAGGTGATCAGCGGTATCTCTTACAACTTCGGAAGTGATGGAGCATTACAGCAGGGTTCAGGAAAGAACGGTATTGATGTATCCAGCCATCAGGGAAATATTGACTGGGCATCTGTAAAGGCAGCAGGTATCAATTTTGCAATTATCCGTGTCGGTTACCGCGGATCACAGACAGGAGCATTGGTAGAGGATTCCTGCTTCAAGAAAAATATTCAGGGTGCAACTGCAAACGGCATTAACGTTGGTGTTTACTTCTTCACACAGGCTACAACTGAGGCAGAAGCTGTTGAGGAGGCAAGTATGGCATTGACCTTATGCTCCGGCTACAATCTTTCTTACCCGATCTTTGTTGATACAGAGAACGGAAGCGGAGCAGCCCGTGCCAACGGATTAGATAAAGGCACCAGAACAGCATGCGTGGCTGCGTTCTGTAAGACCATTGCAAACGGTGGAAGAAAAGCAGGTGTTTACGCAAGCAAGAGCTGGTACAATAATAAAATTGATGCATCTGCATTCAGTAACTACTTTATCTGGGTTGCACAGTACAACACAACCTGCAATTACAAAGGAAAATATAACATGTGGCAGTATTCTTCCAAGGGAAGTGTTCCAGGAATCAAGGGAAATGTCGATGTAAATATTGCATATTAATTCATGGGTTTTAAAAGAATGACCGGTATCTGTTCAGATACCGGTTGTTTTGTGCATAACAATCAATAAGGAGAACAGGTTTGCCATATTATAATAAGAAAGAGTATCCAAAACAGATATGGGTGTCGCAGATACCGGAGCGGGAAGTTTCTTTGTTAAGAGAAAATCTTGCAGGGATCAAACAAACTACATTTGTATTAATGAAAAAAGAGGAAGACTTTCATCAGCTGTCAGAGAAGCGGAGCAGAGATATCATTTTTCTATCTTCGAATCAGTCTCTTTTAGACCTTGCCAGAGATGTGGATGTCCCGGCGATTGCCTATCAGAAGCCGGAAACGGATACATTTCTTCATGCCGATATGGTCGTCGAGGGGTTCGAGGAAGTCGATATGACGTTTTTACAGCGTGTGTATGAGAGACATTTCAACATTCCATGGACGATTCTGGAGACGGAACGCTGTATTGTGAGAGAACTGGAAATTTCTGATCTGGATGACCTTTTTTCCATGTATGCAGAACCCGGAATGACCGATTATATGGAGGGGTTATATGAATATGAGGAAGAGCTGGAATATCAGAAAGCCTATATCGAAAATATGTATCGTTTTTACGGATATGGAATGTGGCTCGTTTTTGAGAAAAAAACGGGTACGCTGATCGGCAGGGCTGGTGTGGAACACCGGGAAGAGTTAAATGGAGATATGGAATTGGGGTATGCGATCCGGACATCCTTTCAACAACAGGGTTATGCCTATGAAGTCTGTCAGGCGATCATGCAATATGCAGGAGAGGAGCTGCAGGTACATCTCTTGCACTGTCTGATTCAAAAAGAAAATGCTCTTTCTGAAAAACTTGCCATAAAATTAGGTTTTTCTTACTGCGGTGACCGGGAAATAGACGGCGTCCTGATGTCAGATTATCAGATAGAATGGTGATGGAAGCCGGATGCAAAGTTTAAGCGTTGATTTTTGATAGAAAATAAAATATAATCATATATTATACACAAAAGCATAGATAAAGTGGGTGATCTACATGGCAGAACTTTCATCAGAAGAATTAGAGAAAATCGTAAAAGAAGAGGACAATAGTATCAAACCAATGAAGGAGTTTGAGAGTCCAGAAAAATTATATCAGGAATTGATCGCCAGTGTCCGTAAGTATCATCCATCTACGGATATCAGTCTGATAGAGAAGGCATACAACATTGCATACGAGGCACATAAGGGGCAGGTAAGAAAATCGGGAGAACCGTATATCATCCATCCATTGTGCGTTGCGATTATTTTGGCAGAGTTAGAGCTTGATAAAGAGACGATCGTAGCGGGACTTTTGCATGATGTGGTGGAAGATACCGTTATGACCGATGAGGAGATCAGGCAGGAGTTTGGTGCAGAGGTTGCACTGCTGGTAGATGGTGTCACAAAATTAGGGCAGTTGTCCTACGATGCGGATAAGGTGGAAGTTCAGGCAGAGAATTTAAGAAAAATGTTCCTTGCCATGGCAAAGGATATCCGTGTGATCCTGATCAAACTGGCAGACCGCCTACATAATATGCGGACACTGAAATACATGACGCCGGAGAAACAGAAGGAAAAAGCGCGAGAGACAATGGATATTTATGCGCCGATCGCCCAGCGCCTTGGTATTTCCAAAATTAAGATCGAATTAGACGATCTGTCTTTAAAATATTTAGAGCCGGAAGCATACTATGATCTGGTTCATCAGATCGCCCAGAGAAAAAGCGTCAGGGATGATTATGTCCAGAGCCTTGTGGAAGAGGTAAAAAAACATATCCACGAAGCCGGAATTCCGGCGCAGATCGATGGGCGGGCAAAGCATTTTTTCAGTATTTATAAGAAAATGAAGAATCAGGATAAAACGCTGGATCAGATTTATGATCTGTTTGCGATCCGTATTATCGTGGATTCCGTAAAAGACTGTTATGCGGCACTCGGTGTCATCCATGAGATGTATAAACCGATCCCTGGCCGGTTCAAAGATTACATTGCCATGCCAAAACCGAACATGTATCAGTCGCTTCACACGACACTGATAGGACCGACAGGACAGCCGTTCGAGATCCAGATCCGTACCTATGAGATGCACCGCACTGCTGAGTACGGTATCGCCGCTCACTGGAAATACAAAGAGGCAAGCAATAATGGCGGTGCTGCAGCACCAATGACCGTTACCGAGGAAGAGAAGTTAAGCTGGCTGAGACAGATTTTAGAGTGGCAGAGGGATATGTCCGATAACAAGGAGTTTATGAGCCTGTTAAAAAGTGATCTCGACTTGTTTTCGGATACGGTTTTCTGCTTCACACCGACAGGAGATGTAAAAAACCTGCCAAACGGTTCTACGCCAATTGATTTTGCGTACAGCATCCATTCGGCGGTCGGAAACAAAATGATCGGAGCCAAAGTCAACGGAAAGCTTGTTCCGATTGATTATGTGATCCAGAATGGTGACCGGATCGAGGTATTGACTTCTCAGAATTCCAAGGGACCAAGCCGCGACTGGCTGAATATTGTAAAGAGCACGCAGGCAAAGAATAAGATCAATCAGTGGTTCCGAAGTGAGTTGAAGGAAGAAAATATCATAAGAGGAAAAGAGCTGCTTGCATCCTGTTGTAAATCAAAAGGGATCAACCTTTCCGATATTAACAGACCAGAGTATCAGGATAAAATCATGCGCAAGTATGGTTTTCACGACTGGAATTCCTGCCTTGCAACCGTTGGTCATGGCGGTTTAAAAGAAGGTCAGATCGTAAACCGTATGTACGAGGAATATAAGAAAGATCACCTTGCACGTATTACAGACGAGGAAGTTCTTGAGACGATCTCCGAAAATAAAGAAAAAATTCCGGAGAAAAAATCAAAGAGCGGTATCATTGTAAAGGGACTTTATGACGTGGCAGTCCATTTTTCAAAATGCTGCAGTCCGGTTCCGGGGGACGAGATCGTAGGATTTGTGACAAGAGGACGCGGTGTTTCCATTCACCGGACAGATTGCATCAACATCATCAATCTTTCAGATATGGAGAGAGAACGTCTCATCGATGCGGAGTGGCAGCATGATGAAGAATCCGGCAATTCCGGTCTTTATCTGGCAGAGATCAAAGTATTCTGCAATAACCGTACCGGGCTTCTCGTTGATATCACAAGAGCCTTTACAGAGCGTGAGATTGATATCAATGCAATCCATTCCAAGACGAGTAAGCAGGGAATCGCAACCATTGATATTTCATTTAACACAAAAGGAAAAGCAGAGCTGACGAGCGTGATCGACAAGCTTCGTCAGATAGACAGTATTATTGATATTGAGAGAACCACCGGCTGATCTGGCTCAGGTGGTTTCTTTCATCTTTTTATGGAGGAAGAGAAATATGGCACCATTAAGTATACAGACATATGTAGTAGGTCCGGTACAGACCAATTGCTATTTTGCAATCAATGATGACACAAAAGAAGTACTGATCATTGATCCGGGTGCAAGTGCAAAACAGCTTGCAGAGAAAGTGAAAGAGCAGGGATTGAAACCTGTGGCAATTCTTCTGACACATGGACATTTTGACCATGCGACAGGGGCAGGGGAGCTGGCGCAGCTTTTGCACATAAAAATATACGCGCAGGAAAAAGAAAAAGAGACACTGGAAAATCCGCAGTTGAATCTGAGCGGATGGCAGGGAAGTGAGCTTGTGTTCTATGCCGATGAATATTTAAAAGATGAGCAGGAAATAGATCTTGCAGGATTTCATATACGGGTATTTTTAACACCGGGACATACGGTGGGAGGCTGCTGCTATTATTTCCCATATCAGAACACGTTATTCAGCGGAGACAGCCTCTTCCAGACTTCTATTGGAAGGACTGATTTCCCGAAGGGAAGTGCATCCCAGCTGATTCATGCGATCCGGGAAAAACTTATGCCGCTTCCTGATGAGACCGCCGTGTATACAGGGCATGGAGATATGACAACGATCGGAACAGAGCGGATGTACAATCCCTATTTGTAGGAGGAAACGATGATATTAGCAAAATTAAACCAGCCGGAATTTGAGTATGACATACATTCGCTCATCAAAGCATTTTTCCCGGAGGAAAATGTGAGTGCAACGGCAGAAGATAAAAAATATGAGGAAGAGATCACCTTACAGTTTCAGGTGGAGTATGAGCCACAGCAGATAAAAATTGAGTGGAAGGAAAATGGTCAGGAAAGTCATGACCGAAGTTTTCCGGTAGATTTTTCAGACCGCACGGAAACGAAAAACGAACTGAAACAGAATTTTTATCAGATATTATCAGAGATCACGGGCAAAAAGCTTCCGTGGGGAACGCTGACAGGAATCCGGCCAACGAAAATCCCGATGAAATTTTTAGAGGAAGGAAAAACGGAGGAAGAGATCAGAACCTACATGCAAAAAACGTACTTTGCATCCGATGAGAAAATCGATCTTTCCATTGATATCGCAGAGCGTGAGCTTGAAATCTTAAAAAAGATCGATTACGAGAACGGCTACAGTCTTTATATCGGAATCCCATTCTGTCCGACAACCTGCCTGTATTGTTCATTTACATCCTACCCATTAGTGAGCTGGAGACAGAAAGTGGACAGCTATCTGGATGCTTTGGAAAAAGAACTGGATTATGTTGCAGTAAAATTTGGAAAAAAACATCTGAATTCCATCTACATTGGAGGGGGCACACCGACAACACTGGAGCCATATCAGCTTGACCGGCTGATCCGTAAAATC
>UMHZ01013101.1_pt1 | contig 11014 bp, 7 predicted proteins | sample 1965671 | NCBI WGS metagenome assembly UMHZ01 (sample SAMEA4836111, study PRJEB28245) | human gut metagenome | biome: gut microbiome; material: fecal sample | place: Denmark | collected 2008 | reverse complement strand
GGCAGGTTTATGAATGTAAGAAATGAAAGGCTGAACTGTTACTTTTACTATAATTGCTTTTATACAGAGTAATTTGTTTAATTCTGAAATTGAGCATACAAAAACCTGTTGTAAATAAATGAACATACAAAAAACGGACAAATAAACTTCCACATTGAATGTGGTAAGTTTTTTGTCCGAGTTTTTTTGATGTTTATAATATTTTGTAAAGCGGATATTCACAATCCGCTTTGCTTTTTACCCATAACACTATTAGCTGCTGTCGCAGCATATCAGAAATGGCTTCCCTGATAGTTTTACATTACGCAAGTTTTATAAACGCTGCTGTCTGTCCTGATGCCTTTACGGTCTTGCCGTCACTTTCCACGCTTCCGCCGAAGCTGTAGATTGTTTCTCCTGGTTTTGCGTCAAATTCAAATGTTACTTCTTTTGCTGACGGATTTATAACAACAAGAATTTTCTCATCCTCGCTGCTTCTTACATAAGCAAGAGGATATGTGTCTTTTTTTGCTGCTACGAATTCTATCTCACCTTTGCTTAAAAGTGCCGTGTGTTCTTTTCTTATTTTTATGAGTTTCTTTATTTCATTGTAAAGTGAATTTTCATCTGCCGCCTGATTTTTGACTGTCGGACGGTTCTCATCACTGTCCTGTGCAATATAGAGCATTTCTTTCTTGGCATTACTGAAACCTGCATTTACGCTGTCATCCCACTGCATAGGTGTTCTTGAACCTGTTCTTCCATATCCGCCCTCTACTGATGTAAGTCCTTCTACATATTTCATTCCGATTTCATCACCATAATAGATAAACGGTGCTCCAGGCATTGATAAAAGGAACGCAAATGCAACTTTAAGTTCATCGCCTTTTACTTCCTGTGAAAGTCGTCCCATATCATGATTTCCTGATGGAATACACATAAGACCTTTCTTTTCTGATTTCTCATAATTTTCAAGATACTTTTCTACAAAGGCTGATACATCACCTTTTCCTCTTGATGAAAAGAAAGGTTCTTCACATCGGAACAAATCATTGTAATGTGACGGTCCGAAATGAAGCAAAAAGTCCATATGAAAACCGCCCTGAAGTGATTTGTCAGGTTCTCCCCATTCTGAAACCATAGCGGCATTTGGAAATTCTTTATCGAGAAATTCTCTTACATTCTGCCAGAGTTTTATTGTTCCTTTTCCGTCCTCATCATTTTTTACAAGTGAACCTGCCATGTCTACTCTGAAACCATCTGCACCCATCTGAAGCCAGAAACGCATAACATCTTTCATTGCTTCAAGCGTAGCTTTTGGTCCCTCATCGTCCATTGACTGCTGCCACGGACGCTCAGGCTTATAATATCCGTAATTAAGTGCCGGCTGGTGCGAGAAAAAGTTGACTGCACATGAACCGTCTCTGTCTGAAATTCCTCTGATGCAGCCCATCCCCTGTGGTTCTTCCCAAATACTGTCAGTCCATACATATCTGTCCGTAAACTCATTTTTTTCAGCTTTCATGGACTGCTCAAACCACTCATGCTGCACGGAAGTATGTCCCGGAACAAGGTCAAGGAGTATGTGCATATCTCTCTTGTGAGCTTCTTTAAAAAGATTTGCAAGGTCCTCATTTGTGCCGTATCTTGGTGCGACCATATAATAGTCCTCAACATCGTAACCCGCATCACCAAAAGGTGATTTGAAACATGGATTTATCCATATGGCATTACAGCCTAAATCCTTTATGTAGTCAAGTTTCTCCGTAATACCATTTATGTCACCTATACCGTCAGCATTTGTGTCATTGAATGACTGCGGATAGATTTCATAAAAAACTGCGTTGTCAAGCCACTTTGGTTCGTTTGTATTATTCATTTTAGTCCTCCTGATTTATCTTACTATTTGTTGTATTCTACTTCTTTTATACTACTACTTCAAGTATCTTCTTACCATTATAATCCAACTCATTTACCCCGGTCTTTTTGTTCTTATTAAAATTAAAACTAAGCAGATAACCTTTATTCTGTTTATAATACTCAAGATAATCAAACAACTGCTTCTCTCCCCGTGAGTTATATTCATCTCCATGCCGGATTTTTAACTCAATAATAAATCTTCTGCCTTTATAATCTACTATTATATCAGTACGGCGGTTATTTCTCGTCCGTGCTTCAATATAATAGCATCTGGAATTTAGAATTATTGTACCATAAATCAATACATTTTTTTGCACATGATGAACAATAATGTGTTCATTGTAACACAATTTAGAAAAAGTGTGTAAGCTGCTCTAAATAAAACTTACACACTTTTTGAATATTTTTATAGCATTGAGCACTATTTCACTTTAAATCTAAATCCTTACAGTCAGGCGGATATTCGTGGTACGCTCTGCTAATCGCTCAAATCAACATTTCAAACCTTACCCCTCATTCAAAACACCATGCTCTTTTAAAAGTTTCTCTATATCTGTTCCCTTAATTTTCTTTAAGACCGCATTTTTCACCATATTTAACGGCTTGGGAAGTTCCATGTCAAGCGGTGACTTTCCATCCATAAGTCTTACCGAACTCTCAACCAGTTCTCTTATATCATATGTGCTGCCCCAGACTTCAGGTACTGCCCTGTCTACTCCACACAATCCGTAAACCGCCTCCATAGCTGTTCTTACTGAATATTCCGTTGTGAATATCGTATCTCTCGGTGTCTCGGCAAACTGTCCTAAAAATGCGGCATTTACACTTCCGTCAGGGATAACATCCGGTCTGTCACCTTTCCTTCTCGGCATAAAGAATGCAGTTATATAAGGAAGCATTGTCGGTATGCAGTTTGTGTGCTCTTTTGCAAGCTCATCAATCTCATTTACAGGGACTCCAAGATGGTAAAGCCACTCTGCCGCAATCTCCCAGCCACAGCAGTCTTTCATCTGTTTTCTTATATAATCACCGACAGCATCAGTAAACAGACCGTAAACCCATATACATACTTCATCCTTTTTCTGTTTTTTGAACTGTCCCTGTCTGTTTATCGTCCAGCTAAGCGACCATGAAGAATCCTTGCAGCTCACAATTCCGCCAGTGACAACTTTACCTGAGCGTGAATCTCTCTTGCATATCTTCTCTATATATGAAATTATCTTTTCATCCGATGTTGTAATGGTTGCCGATTCCCATTTTGACTTTTCAACATCCGAACAGAACTTTTCAGGATTTCCAAATGCCATGTCCTGCCTTGCGATATTTTCCCAAAGACTCCAACAGCCGCTTTTTCTTATCTTTGCACTACCTGTCGGTGCGTGTTCATGGTCGCCGTATATTGTACTTTCCGTGCAGCTTCCGTTTGTGATAAAAACAAGGTCATTATCTGTAAGTTTTATTTCTTCATTTTTGCCCGCCACTACACACTCAATAGTTTTCGCTGTCTTTTTCTTTCCGTCAATGTCAAATATAACATTTGTTACCTCAGTGTTAAATTTAAATGAAACACCTGCATTTTCAAGATATTTAAGCATAGGCATTATAAGTGATTCATACTGATTGTATCTTGTAAATTTTAATGCTGAAAAATCGGGAAGTCCTGCTATGTGATGGATAAATCTCTTAAAATAGAGTTTCATTTCCAATGCACTGTGCCAGTTCTGAAAAGCGAACATTGTTCTCCAATAAAGCCAGAAGTTTGAGTCAAACACTTCATCATCAAAAAAATCTTCTATCTTTTTGTCATACAGTTGTTCATCGGAAGTAAAGAACAATCTCATAATCTCCATACATCCCTTGCGGCTAAGTCCAAACTTTCCACCAAGTTCTGCATCTTTCCCCCTGTCTGTTGTGACCCTGCAAAGCGAATAATTTGGGTCTTCTTTATTCAGATAATAAAATTCGTCCAAAACCGACTCGTCTTTATTTTCCAAAGATGGAATACTCCTGAACAAATCCCACAGACATTCAAAATGATCCTCCATTTCACGACCGCCACGCATTATATATCCTCTCGAAGCATCGTTTATACCGTCACACGCTCCGCCGGCAATATCAAGTGCCTCAAGGATATGAATATTTTCTCCCGGCATCTTTGCATCCCTCACAAGAAAGCATGCTGCAGCAAGTGCACCAAGACCACTTCCCACGATGTACGCCGATTTTTCCTCGATACCGACCGGCTTTTTAGGTCTTGCAAATGCTTCGTAGTTGCCGCTTGCATAGTAAATGCCTTTGCTGTTCTTATCGTATTTTCCACGCTCCGTGTTCTGATAGTCAGATTTTTCATAATTATCTGTAGCATTGCCTCTGTTTTTACTTTTAATCTTTCCATCACTATCATCAACATACTGACACCATTTTTCAATAACTCTATCCGACATTGACTTTTTGTCAGCACCTTTTCCATTTGAATTTTTACATCCGCACGAACCACTGTCAGAGTCATTGTCTTTTGCAAACTTAGCCTTATACAAAGCCGCTGCTCCCGCTCCGACAGCGATAACAGAAGCTGTTTTAATAATTTTCTTATTCATGATAATCTCCAATCTACTGCACATATTTTGTGTTACTGTAAAATCCAGTCATTACATTATTCATGAATAAGTATTTCCAAAAAAACAAAAAATATGCCCGAAATCCCCCATCAGTACATCTTCTGATTTAAGAAATTTCAAGCATATTTTTTATGCCTTACGGCAATCTATTTTGTTCCCATTTTTTACAAGTCAAGTTAATATTCGTAATACTATCTGCTACTTTCCTGATAGTGTTAAATTACAGTTTCCAAATATCCTCATTGTACTGTGCAATAGTTCTGTCTGATGAGAAAAATCCTGCCTGGCTTATATTAACAAGCATCTTCTTTGCCCAAGCCTCTCTGTCGTTAAAGTCGGCATATGCTTTTTCCTTTGTCTCTACATAACTGTCAAAGTCAAGGAATGTCATAAACCAGTCTTTGTTTAAAAGTTCATTTTTAAGACGGTTAAGCTGTGTTTCATCACCAATTTTAAGCATTGCATCACCTGTAATAAAATCAACTGCCTCTTTGAGTGCAGGATTTTTTTCATAGTAATCTCTTGATACATAGTCAGAGTTTGCGTAATGTGCTATTACCTCGTCACTCTCTGCTCCGAAGATATAAATATTGTCATCACCTACAAACTGGTGGATTTCTACATTTGCACCGTCCTCAGTACCAAGTGTGATTGCTCCGTTAAGCATGAATTTCATGTTTCCTGTTCCGCTTGCTTCTTTTGATGCAAGTGAAATCTGCTCTGATATATCACACGCCGGAATAAGTCTTTCTGCCATTGTTACATTGTAGTTTTCTACCATAACAACATTTAGATATTTATTTACTTCCGGATCATTGTTGATAATCTCCTGCAAACATAAGATAAGGTGAATTATATCTTTTGCTATAATGTATGCCGGAGCCGCTTTTGCACCAAATATTACTGTGATTGGTGTCTCAGGTATGTTCCCTTTCTTAATCTCAAGATATTTATGAATCACAAATAAGGCATTTAACTGCTGGCGTTTGTATTCATGCAGACGCTTAACCTGAATATCAAATATTGAATTAGGATTAAGTGTGATATTCTGAGTTCTCTTTATATAATCAACAAAATCTGCTTTGTTATCAGTTTTTATCTTAAGAAGTGTGTCGAGTGCATCCTTATCAGAAAGATATTTTTCAAGTTTCTTAAGTTCCTCTGCATCCTTTTTGTAACCGTCACCAATCCATTCTGTGAGCTGGTCTGTAAGTTTAGGATTGCAATGAAGAAGCCATCTTCTGAATGTGATACCGTTTGTTTTATTGTTAAACTTCTCAGGATAAATCTTATAGAAGTTGTTAAGCTCTGATTTTTCAAGGATTTCCGTGTGAAGTGCAGCTACACCGTTTACACTGAAGCCGTAATGAATGTCGATATGAGCCATATGTACTGTATCATTTTTGTCAATGATAACCACGCTCTCATCATCAAAGCGGCGGCGTACTTTATCGTCAAGCACCTCTATAATAGGCACAAGCTGTGGTACAACTTCCTTAAGGAATGAAATAGGCCATTTTTCAAGTGCTTCTGCAAGAATTGTGTGGTTTGTATATGCGCAAGTCTTTGAAACAATCTCAATTGCCTCATCAATATCAATTCCCTCTTCCATAAGCAGACGGATAAGCTCAGGTATAACCATTGTAGGATGTGTATCATTTATCTGGATTACTGCGTAATTATATAAATCGTGGAGGTTACTTCCCTTTTTCTTACACTCATCTATTATAAGTTTTGCACCATTGCTTACCATGAAATACTGCTGGTAAATTCTGAGTTTTCTTCCGTCATCATCACTGTCATCAGGATAAAGGAATAATGTAAGATTTTTCGCAATATCTTTCTTATCAAAATCAATTCCATCTCCTACAATACTATCATCTACAGTATCAAGGTCAAACAATTCAAGTTTATTTGTTCTGTTGTCATATCCTGTCACATCTATCTCATACATTCTCGACTGAACAGTAAAATCTTTAAATTTTACAGGATAGCTCACATCTGTTTTTCTAAGGAATGTATTCTCCTCAATCCATGGATTTGCAGTCTCTTTCTGCTTATTGTTCTCAAATACCTGCTTGAATAATCCAAGATGGTAGTTAAGACCAATACCAGAACCGTTAAGTCCAAGACTTGCTATCGAATCAAGGAAGCACGCTGCAAGACGGCCAAGACCACCATTACCAAGTGAAGGCTCTGCCTCAATCTCCTCAATCTCTGCAAGACTTATGCCGTTGTCAGCAAGGACTTTCTTTACATCGGCATAAATTCCAAGATTTATAAGATTGTTAGAAAGAAGTTTTCCTATCAAAAATTCTGCCGAAATATAATAAACTTTCTTTCCTGTGTCCTCCTGCACTTTTTCCTCTGACATATCTTTCGTGATATTTAAAAGTGCAACATAAATTTCCTGTTTGCTGCTGTCAGCAATACTTTTTCCAAGCTTCTGCTCTAAAATGTTTTTGATATCCATAATAATCCTCCATTTTACACGCATTGTTGTTTACTTTGTAACATAAAATTCTCTATCTCTTATCCATATCCTTATTCACAATCAAATGTGAATGTTTAATCCCCGTCACCTGACACATTTTTATGTGCGGCAACTGCTCTTAACTTTGTGACTATAATATATCATTTTAGTAAGTGTACTTCTTGTCTTTTCCTAGCACGATATGATACAATACTATCATTTAGAGATATTTTTTTAATGGACGCGAAACTGTTACGTCACCGTAGCAGTATATAAATGGTGCAAATTATCTTTTGGGGAGGTTTTACATATGAATGAAATTGAAAAAAATAAATACCATGAAACAAAGGCCCATTCCAGTGAGGAATTTTTATTTAATACTTATCCATGTTCTATCCCTATTGATTTTCCGAGTGTTCCCCTGCACTGGCACAATGATATGGAACTTATCGTTATCAAGCATGGTTCGGCTAAAGTTACGCTTAACCTTACTACGCATCAGCTATCGGCAGGTGATATTCTTGTGGTTCTCCCTGAAAATCTTCATTCTATTGATTGTGCTATCGGTGATAAACTTGAGTACGAAAATATTATTTTTAAAAAGGAACTTCTCAGTTTTGCGACAAATGATATAACCATGTCCAAATATCTTACGCCTTTTTTTAATGGTGATTTTCCTATTGTAACTCATGTGCATATGGGATATTCTTTTTATTCCCATTTTGTGAAGATTATAAATACTATGGATGTTCTGTGTGATAAAAAAGAAATTGGCTACCAGCTTGCCATCAAGTCATGCCTGCTTGAACTTATACACATTATGATAAGGCATCCGCCTAAAACGGAAGTTAATAAAAAATCGGAAAAATCGGTAGATAAAATAAAAGAAATACTTACTTATATGGAACAGCATTATAATGAAGAAATTCCGATTGAAAAGATAGCTGATATATGTCATTACAGCCCGTCACATTTTATGAAGTTTTTTAAAAATCATATGGGAACAAGTTTTATTAAATATCTTAATGATTTTCGCCTGATAAAGGCACGAACCAGACTGCTCACCACTGAGGACACCGTGCTTGAGATAGCCGGTGACTGTGGTTTCAACAATCTGTCGCACTTTAACAGGCTTTATAAAAATAAGTATGGGATAACACCGTCTATGACGAGGGAAATGTAAATTTCCTAAATTCTACCATATAGCTTCATCTCCTGATGAAGTACATCTGCCAGCGTATCATTATACACTCCCGGCAGGCATCTCCAGCTCCAGTTTTTATCACTGAGTGTTGACGGTGTGTTCATTCTTGCATTTTTTCCAAGTCCGAGGATGTCCTGCATCTGCATAATTGCTGTATCCGCAACGCTTGCCCATGCCGTACGCATCATTCCCCAATGATATCCTTCTGCTTCTGAAAGACGCATATATTTCTTCGCATATTCTGCATCTTCTTCTGATATTGTATCAAACCATCCAAGAATTGTCTCATTATCATGTGTTCCTGCATATACAACACAGTTTTTAGGATAGAGATGAGGCAGATATCCTGACTCCGTATCCCTGCTGTCAAATGCAAACTCAAGAACTTTCATTCCCGGAAATCCTGTATCTTTAAGAAGCTTTCTTACTGAATCCGTCAAAAATCCGAGATCCTCTGCTATGATTGGAAGTTCTCCAAGTTTTTCTTTTATAACATTGAACAAATCTATTCCAGGTCCTTCTTTCCATTCTCCGTTTCTTGCAGTTTTGTCACCATATGGGATAGAATAATATGCATCAAACCCTCTAAAATGATCTATACGAAGCATATCATATATCTGCGTCTGATATGCTATTCTGTCAACCCACCAGTTATAATCCTGTTCTTTCATGACTTTCCAGTTAAACAAAGGATTACCCCAAAGCTGACCATCTGCTGAAAATCCATCAGGCGGACATCCTGCCACACTTATCGGCATAAGATTATCATCAAGCTGAAACTGTTCGGGATTTGCCCAAACATCTGCACTGTCACTTGATACATAAATAGGAATGTCACCAATTATTTTAATTCCATTTTCATTTGCATAAGCTTTTAACTTTTTCCACTGTGTAAAGAATAAAAACTGTACACATTCCCAAAACTTTATCTCATCTTTTAACTTTTCTCTTTCTACTGCAAGAGCTTTGTTATCTCTTTTTCTAAGAATTTCCGGCCACTCAAGCCATGATACTCCATTTTGCTCGTCTTTTATTGCCATAAATAAAGCATAGTCAGAAAGCCATTTATGATTTTCTTTTCTAAATTCTGTAAGCTCTGTCTGATATTTTTCTTCTGCAGTCTTGGCAGCCTTCCTTAAAACTCCAAATCTCCTGTTATATAGCAAACCATAATCTGCTTTCTCCGGGTTGCTGCCCCAATCTATATTTTTATACTCATCTTTTTCAAGAAGTCCGGCTTCACTAAGTTCATCAAGATCTATCATATACGGATTTCCGGCATATGATGAAAATGACTGATACGGCGAATCTCCATAACTTGTCGGACATATTGGTAATATCTGCCAATATGATTGTCCTGCCTTATGTAAAAAGCGGACAAATTCTCTTGCTGCCTCTCCCATTGTTCCAATACCGTAAGGTGATGGCAATGATGTGATAGGCATTAAAATTCCTGCTTTTCTCAAAATATTTTCCTCCTTTTACACTTTCAAAATATAAAACTGTTATAGGCAGTGATGATTTTTACGCTATAACAATACCGACACGTTCCCGCTATATGTCGGCTAACATTATCTGTTATATATGCAAAGTCCAATAACATCATAATGTCAATTTCATATATATTTTTTTTGTGATGTACTTTAATACTTATAAATTTCTTACACTTTCTCTTTCAAGAAGTTTAAATGGTATAGATACATCCCGTCCTTCATCCGGGTAATGTATCTGTCGCAACATAAGCTCTACTCCCTCTCTCGCCATTTTTTCCGTGTCTTGTTTTATAGTCGTAAGTCTTGGAATACAGTAATTTGAAAGACTTATCCCGTCAAATCCTATGACCGATATGTCATCCGGCACTTTTTTTCCTGCATCGCATATTGCACGCATCGCACCAACTGCTATCGTATCACTCAGTGCAATGACTGCCGTAACATCCGGCATATTCTTTAAAAGTTTTTTCATTGCCTGATATCCGTCCTCCATAGAAAATCGACATTGCACATAACCTTTTTTCTCATCAAACGGTATATTATTTTCCTGAAAACTCCGAATACATCCCGCATATCTTAGAGAACTTATCTGTGTTGCCGACAATATTCCACCTACAACACCTATCTTTTTATGACCTTTTTTTATAAAATAACTGCCGACTTTATATGCTGCTGCCTCATCATCTGTATAAAATGATGAAAGATTACTTATATTAAGACTTCCGGCACTATTTGTGACAAGAATACAAGGTACATCTATTCCTTCAAATTCATCAAAATAATCAAGATTTCCGCCGAGAAATATAATTCCTTTAGGATTTCTTTCACGACACAGCATAAGTGCACATTCCACTTCGTTTGCATCTTCATCTATATATGATACTTCTGCAATTTCTCCATTTTTTGAAAGGAGCATTTGCATTTTCTCAAGAATATCTGCAAACAGCATATTTTGATTTCCCTTTACAATGATTGAAAGCGATGACGCAGCCTGCCTCTTTAACTGCCGTGCATTACTGTTAGGCTGAAAATTACTTTCTTCTATAACTCCCATTATCTTTTTTCTTGCTTTGTCACTGACATCAGAATGATTGTTCAATACCCTGGATACAGTCCCTATACCATATCCTGACAATCTGGCGATATCTTTTATAGTCATACATTTGCCTCACTTTTTTATTTCCATGATATTTAAGAACTTTTTAGTCCCTAAAACACCTTTATCAGATAAAGTACCATATGACTTCATCTGATAAAGTATATTTCATGCAAAATGTATTTTAACCTTTAACGGCTCCGGCTGCAACTCCTTTGATGATATATTTCT
>UMHZ01065076.1_pt1 | contig 11020 bp, 9 predicted proteins | sample 1965671 | NCBI WGS metagenome assembly UMHZ01 (sample SAMEA4836111, study PRJEB28245) | human gut metagenome | biome: gut microbiome; material: fecal sample | place: Denmark | collected 2008 | reverse complement strand
GTTAACGACAACACCTGACAAATTTACATTCGTTGTATGTCAGGTAACGTTAACACTCTGACATTCATTCAGTAAGACTAGATTTTCATGACACCTATCCCGGGCAAATCATTCAGGGTGATTTTTCCTCGCACTACTTCCACTCCTTTAAAGCGGTCGTTGGAGATAAGCAGGTTGCCATCCAGGTCGGCAAAATCAACGAGTGGCGAGAATTGCGAAGCGGCAGATATAGCACAGGAAGTCTCTGTCATACACCCTACCATTACACGCATACCGAGCGCGTGCGCCAATGTCACCATTTTCCATGCCTCCCGCATACCGGTACATTTCATCAACTTGATATTAATTCCCGTAAAAGCACCTTTCAATGCTGCCACATCTCCCAAACGCTGCAAAGACTCATCGGCAAATATCGGCAACGGACTCTGCTGGGTTATCCACGCAATGTCATCCAACTGCTCTTTCGGCATAGGCTGCTCTATCATCACAATCCCTTTTTCTTTCAGCCAATGAATCATATCGAGCGCGTACTGACGGTCTTTCCAACCTTGATTAGCGTCTATCGCTATCGGAAGGTCTGTCACCGAGCGAATGGTCTCAATCATCTCTTTATCATTGTCCCGTCCCAGTTTCACCTTTAATATATTAAACCGCCCGGCACATTCTTTTGTTTTCGCACGCACCACATCCGGAGTATCAATGCCAATAGTAAAAGTGGTAGAAGGCGTCTTTTCCTTATTCAATCCCCATATCTGATACCACGGAGCACCCAGCAATTTTCCCACTAAATCGTGAAGAGCAATATCCACTGCTGCTTTAGCTGCAGTATCTTTCGGCGAGAGACTGTCAATGTATGACAAAATGTCTTCTAACTGAAAAGGATCAGAAAACTGCTCCAAGTTCACCTTCCTGAGGAAATTCATGACAGACTCCACTGTTTCACCTAAATAAGGGGGCATAGAAGCCTCCCCGTATCCGGTGATCCCTTCATATTCTATTTCCACCTGTACGTCGGGAGTTGTAGTACGCGAATAGGTGGCCACAGTAAATACATGTCTTAATTTCAACTCATAAGGGAAAAACTTCATTTTCATCTTCCCGCCCAAGCCGAGTTTATTTATATATAAGGTAGAAGGTGATAATTCCCCGGCCAATGCCTGGCGAACCACTAGCCCGGAACCTAAAGCTGCAAAAGCCGCCGTTTTCAAGAAATCTCTTCTGTTTTGCATGTTTTCAAAGTTATAAGTGTGATAAGACAATAAAATAAAGGGGTTATTGTGGAAGGTAGTGAGGATTATGTTCCGTAGTATTCATCCCTTTCTCCTTATTTATATATGGCAGAAAGCGGACTGCAAAAAGCAAACGCCCCGTATTAAATTCATCATAGTTCTTATCTGCCGGTTCAAAGCTACTGATATGCACATCGCCAAGAGCATGGATAAACTGTTTATTTCCTAAATAGATACCGACATGAGAGATACCTTCTTTCCGTCCGGAAAACGCTTTCCGACCGAAAAACACCAAATCTCCCCGTTGCACATTAGCAAAATCGGAAGTAATCTCGATGCGTTCTCCTACATAAGCCTGTTGCGATGCATCCCTGGGAATAATAATATCATGCATGAACAGCACCGTACGAACCAGACCGCTGCAATCTACTCCTTTGGAAGAAGTACCAGCCCACAGATAGGGAATGCCTATCATAGTATATGCAGTTTCGATAATACTCTCCACATCCTGTTTCAGAGAAGCTCTCCATTTTGTCTCCGGCTGTGAGATCGATTTGGAAATATATGCTTGCCGACCGTCCGGATAAGAGACTTTATAAAAATGCCCTTTGCTTCCTTCCCACTTCAAGCGGTTTCCTGCCACTACGTCAGATACGGTTTGCGATTTCTCATCCGGCTTCTCATAAGTGAATCCATAATGGGCAGTAACCACAATCTTTTCGGCACGGTTCCATTCATTATATCTTTCCTTCGACATGGGGGTAATAACCATTCGATGTACCCAACCGGTATAATCATCCGGTGTTTGAATCTCGTACCAACCCGTATATTGCAGAACTTTAACCGGCATTCCTAACAATGCTTGTGTACTCATACCGGAGGTAAACTTCCCCTCGTCACGTAAATTACAGACAGAAATATGTACTACTCCATAAGCGGAATCAGCAGGCATAGGACGTATCTCCTGAGCATTCAGGGTAACTGACGCAACTGCCAGAAAGCAGCAGAAAAAAAGGATAATTTTCTTCATCGAACTATGATTTAATGATAGCAAAGGTAGAAATTATTTCTATTTGTGACACATTCTTTGGCTAAAACAAAATAAATGACGTATTTTTGCAGCCTAAAGCAGTTGGCCGGTCTGTCGCGTGCACGTTTTCGTGCAGGAGGAAAGTCCGGGCAACACAGAGCATCCTACTTCCTAACAGAAAGCTGTCCGTGAGGGTAGAGTAACGTAGAAGAAAATAACCGCCATTCCTTTCGGGGAGAGGTAAGGGTGAGAAGGTGGAGTAAGAGCCCACCAGCCGCATGGTGACATGTCGGGCTGTACGTCTTAGGAGTTGTAAGGTCATGTAAACCGGCGTTATGAGAGTTGCTCGCTCCATGTCGGAGGGTAGACCGCTAAAGTGCCGTGGTGACACGTCACTCAGATAAATGACAGACACCTTATTTATATAAGGTACAGAACTCGGCTTATAGGCTGACTGCTTTTTCTTTTTAAAACCCTGAGCCATGAAGAAGAAAATCACTGATATATGGAAGTTTCTTACGTATGACATTTGGCGCATCACGGAAGACGAAGTGACCAGAACTAAGTTCTCGCTCTACAATATTATAAAAACGATCTATCTTTGTATCAACCGGTTCACCAAAGACCGAATGGCTAACAAGGCCTCTGCGCTGACATACAGCACGCTGCTCGCCATTGTGCCGATACTTGCCATTTTATTTGCCGTAGCCCGTGGCTTCGGGTTCGACAACCTAATGGAACACCAGTTCCGCAACGGCTTCGGAGGAAATATAGAAACGACAGAAGCCATTCTCTCTTTTGTCAATTCCTATCTCTCACAAACCAAAGGAGGTGTTTTCATCGGAGTAGGTTTAGTGATGTTGTTATGGACGGTCATCAATCTGGTCAGCAATATTGAAATCACATTCAACCGTATCTGGGAAGTAAAGAAAGCACGTTCCATGTATCGCAAGATTACGGATTATTTCTCCATGTTCCTGTTGATGCCGATTCTGATAGTTGTTTCCGGAGGACTTTCCCTGTTTATGAGTACCATACTCAAACAAATGGATGATTTCGTCCTGCTTGCTCCTGTCATGAAGTTCATGATACGGCTTATCCCCTTCGTTCTCACATGGATGATGTTCACCGGGCTGTATATTTTCATGCCGAACACGAAAGTAAAATTCAAACACGCTCTTATTGCCGGTATTCTGGCCGGCTCCGCTTATCAGGCTTTCCAGTTCCTATATATCAACAGCCAGTTGTGGGTATCAAAATACAATGCTATCTACGGTAGCTTTGCCGCACTTCCTCTATTCCTGCTCTGGTTACAGATTTCCTGGACTATCTGCCTGTTCGGTGCTGAACTGGCATACGCGGGACAGAACATCCGCAGTTTTAGCTTCGACCAGGACACACGTAATATCAGCAGGCGTTACCGGGATTTTATCTCTATCCTGATTATGTCACTCATCGCCAAACGGTTCGAAAAGAACGATCCTCCTTATACGGCGGCAGAAATATCGGAAGAACATCAGATACCCATCCGGCTGACGAACCAAGTACTTTATCAATTACAGGAAATAGACCTGATACATGAGGTAGTAACCGACCAAAAAAGTGAAGATATCGGTTATCAGCCTTCTATGGATATCAACCAATTAAATGTAGCAATTTTGCTTGATCGTTTGGACACATACGGTTCCGAGAATTTCAAGATTGATAAAGACGAAGAATTTAGCGATGAATGGAAGGTGCTGACAGAATCGAGAGAAGAATACTATAAAAAGGCAAGTAAAGTACTACTCAAAGATTTATAAATAGCGCCTCCTTAGACCTTTAGAAATGAATTAACACAATTATAATAAAGAAAAATGAAGAAACTACTACTAAGTGCATTTGCTCTCTGCTTTGCAGGAACAATTGCGGCACAAGAAGCTCCACTATGGATGCGCTATTGCGCTCTTTCTCCGGACGGAACAACCATTGCATTCACCTACAAGGGAGACATTTACACAGTACCGTCAACCGGCGGACGTGCCACCCAAATCACCACGAATCCGGCTTTTGACACCACTCCGGTATGGAGTCCCGACGGAAAGCAGATAGCTTTTGCATCCGACCGCATGGGGAGTCTTGATGTTTTCGTTGTCGCCAAAGAGGGAGGAGTCCCCCAACGATTGACCACTCATTCCGGCAGCGAAAAGCCTGTCGCTTATAAAGACGACAAGCATATCCTGTTCACAGCTAATATCGCCCCTTCTGCCGAGGATGCCGGATTTCCCTCGGGACAATTCCAGCAGATATACGAAGTGGCCGTTACAGGAGGACGTCCCACCATGTTTTCATCCATGCCTATGGAGTGTATCTCTATTAATAAGGAAGGAATTATGCTTTATCAGGATAAAAAAGGATATGAAGACTACTGGCGTAAACATCAGGTATCCCCTATCGCCCGTGACATCTGGAGCTATACTCCCGGAAAGACGCCCGTATACCAAAAGCAAACCACTTTCGGAGGTGAAGACCGTGAACCGGTATGGGCTCCCGACGGTAAGTCATTCTATTATTTGAGTGAAGAAAAAGGTTCGTTCAACATCTTCCAACGTACCCCCGGAGCAAATACTTCCAAGCAAATCACTTTCCACACCAAACATCCGGTACGCTTTCTGAGTATGGCAAGCGAAGGTAAATTATGCTACGGCTATAATGGCGAGATTTACACGCTTGTTCCGGGCGGACAGCCACAAAAAGTAAATATCACTATCCTGTCGGATAAGATAGACAAAGACATCATCCGCCAGATCAGATCGTACGGCGCAACTGACATTGCCGTTTCTCCTAAGGGTAAGGAAGTGGCATTTATCATGCGCGGTGATGTATACGTCACTTCTATCGACTACAAAACGACGAAGCAAATTACGAATACTCCCGACCAGGAACGTGACATCAGTTTTGCCCCCGACGGACGTACTTTAGTTTACTCATCGGAACGTAACGGACTTTGGCAACTTTACACATCAACGATCGTACGTAAAGAAGAAAAGCAGTTCACTTATGCCACCGAATTGAAAGAAGAACGCTTGACTAAATCTAACGTCGCTTCTTTCCAACCACAGTATAGCCCTGACGGAAAGGAGATTGCTTTCCTTGAAAACCGTACGGCTATTCGTGTTATCAATCTGAAAAGCAAAGCTGTACGTACTGTTATGGATGCCAAATACCAGTATTCTTATGCAGACGGTGACCAATGGTTCCAATGGAGTCCCGACAGTAAATGGATTCTCTCTGATTTTATTGGTATAGGCGGCTGGAATAATAAAGATGTGGTACTGTTGAAAGCTGACGGAAAAGGAGAAATGGTGAACCTTACCGAAAGCGGATACAGCGACACCAATGCCAAATGGGTATTGGGTGGAAAAGCCATGATATGGAACAGTGACCGTTCCGGATACCGTAGTCACGGTAGCTGGGGAAGCGAAAGCGATACCTATATCATGTTCTTCGATGTAGATGCATACAACCGTTTCACCATGAGCAAAGAGGACCTCGCCCTACTTGAAGAGGCTGAAAAAACAGAGAAAGAAGAAAAGGCCAAGAAGGAAAAAGAGGAGAAAGAGAAAGCTGAAAAGAAGAAAGATAAGAAAGACGCTAAAACAAAAGATACCAAGAAAGAAGAAGACAAGAAAAAAGAAGAAGTCAAGCCGCTGACCTTCGACCTCGAAAATCGTTTCGATCGCATTGTCCGCCTGACAGTCAATTCTTCCCGTCTTAGTGACGCAGTACTGACTCCGAAAGGCGATGTACTCTATTATCTGGCAGCTTTCGAAGGTGACTATGATTTGTGGGAACATAAATTAAAAGAAAATACCACCAAAATATTGCTCAAAGGAGTCGGTGGAGGTGCATTGATCCCCGATAAAGAAGGTAAGAACATCTTTATGTGCACAAGAAGCCAACTAAAGAAAATCGAAATCGCCGGCAGCAAAGTCACTCCGATTGAATTTGAAGCCTTCTTCGATTATTGTCCTTATGGCGAACGCGCATATATCTTCGACCATGTCTACCAACAGGTAAATGATAAATTCTATGTCGCAGACCTTCAAGGAACCGACTGGAAAGGATATAAAGAAGCTTACCAACGCTTCCTGCCACATATCAATAATAATTATGACTTTGCTGAAATGCTGAGCGAACTGCTCGGAGAACTGAATGCCTCACATACGGGAGCCCGTTATGCAGGTGGAGGCAGTGCATTATCTACCGCTACATTGGGCGTCTTCTATGATGAATCATATAGTGGTACAGGACTGAAAATCAAAGAAATTCTGGATCAGAGTCCTTTCACTCAAAAGAAAACTGATGTGAAAGCAGGATGTATCATCGAAAAAGTAGACGGAAAAACGATTGAAGCCAATGCTGATTACTTCCCATTGTTTGAAGGCAAGGTAGGACGCAAAGTAATACTTACCGTATATGACCCGGCCACCAAAAAGCGTTTTGAAGAAACTGTGAAAGCTATCAGCTATGGGGCACAAAGTGAATTGCTCTACAAACGTTGGGTGAAACGTTGCGCACAGAAAGTAGAGGAGTTATCTGGCGGTCGTATTGCCTACGTACATATAAAAGGAATGGATAGTCCGAGCTTCCGTAAAATGTACTCCGAGTTACTGGGACGTTACCGCAACAAAGAAGCTGTCATAGTAGATACCCGTCATAATGGCGGCGGTTGGCTGCACGATGACGTCGTTACCCTTCTGAGCGGAAAAGAATACCAGCGTTTCGTTCCACGTGGACAATATATCGGAAGCGACCCATTCAACAAATGGCTGAAGCCTTCATGTATGTTAGCTTGTGAAGACAATTACAGTAATGCTCACGGTACTCCATACGTATATAAGACATTAGGCATCGGAAAATTGATTGGTACTCCCGTTGCAGGAACCATGACTGCTGTATGGTGGGAACGACAGATTGACCCATCTATCGTATTCGGTATCCCACAGGTAGGATGTATGGATATGCAAGGAAAATATCTCGAAAATCAAACTTTACAACCAGACATTCTGGTCTACAACGAACCGGGAGCCAGCCTGAAAGGAGAAGATGCTCAACTGAAAGCAGCAGTAGATCATCTACTGAAAGAGTTGTCAAAAAAGAAATAAGTATATTAATATAAAAGCCCCGAAATATGGGGCTTTTATATTAAACTATCTATCAGCGACCTAATACATTCATTTTTGGTTTTAAAGAAAGAAGTCGTTCCTTTAAAACCAACGACGCCTTCTGTTATATAGCTATTCTACAAGTTGGAAATATTTATTCTTTTAGAATCAGTAACGATTATAAGAAACCACTTTTTCCTGCGGCTTTCTCATCTTCTTCCGCTTCTCCTTTACCGGATATCCGATCGCAATATCCAGTAACAGACGTTTGGAAGCAGGGATGCCGGTCAAGCGCTTTATCTCCTTTTCATCAAACCAGCCCAAAATACACGATCCCAGTCCTTCACTTTCAGCAGCCAGTGTGATATGAGCAGCAGCAATTCCAATATCAATCAGCGGGAAATGCTTATCCTTCACTTTTCCTCCAAGTAGAGAAGTGATATTGGCGGACTCTTCTACAATCAGGATATGTACTGGAGCATCCTTAGCAAATTTATTCATTCCAAGTCCTGCAGCAGCCTTACCCACTTTTAAAGCCAATTCACGGTCAGTTATCACCACGAACTTCCAAGGCTGTGCATTACAGGCAGAAGGAGCCAAACGACCCGCCTCTAAAATCCTCTCCAACTTCTCCGCTTCTACCGAACGTTCTTTATCATACGCCCGGTCACTCTGCCGGGAAAGTACCAATTGCAGAAAGTCTGTATATTCCATATTATTTGTATTGAATCATCCGGCTGATATACTTGCCGATTATATCAAACTCGATATTCACCACACTGCCGATTGTAAACGTATGGAAATTGGTATATTCATAAGTATAAGGAATGATAGCCACCTGAAAAGTATCATCTGTCGGATTACATACCGTCAGACTAACACCGTTCACGGTCACCGAACCCTTATCAACAGTAATATATCCGCGCTTTGCCATTTCTTTATCAAACGCATACCGGAATGTAAAGTACCAGCTTCCTTCTGCATCCTTGATATCAATGCAGGTTGCAGTCTGGTCTACATGTCCCTGAACAATATGCCCATCCAAACGGCCGTTCATCATCATGCTACGCTCTACATTCACCTTATCTCCTACCTTCAACAGACCGAGATTGGAACGTTCCAATGTTTCTTTCATGGCAGTCACCGTATACGTGTCATCCGTCAGACTTACTACTGTCAGGCAGACACCGTTGTGAGAAATACTCTGGTCGATTTTCAACTCATTCACAAACGAACACTTAAATGTAAAGTGTATATTCTCCTGGTCTTTCACCAGTGCTACCAAGGTAGCATATTCTTCTACAATTCCGGAAAACATAATTTACGATTTTACGATTTGAAATACTCTTTTTATATAGGGTTCAAAGATACAAATAAGCCGGCAAGAAAGAAAATAAGAGCAAAAAAAAATGGGGCTTTTATTACCATATCTGATTACTAAGCATTTACAGGAATGGTTCTTCATTTTTGTACTTAAAAGCCTTGCTAGAACAGCACAAAGATACGAATTTCCCCGAAAAATCATCTCGAAAAACAATATTTCTCATTCTCATACCGAATCATTCTCGGAATACCCCCCCCAAAAAAAAACGAGAAACCAGCTACCATTTCTGATAGTTGGTTTTTCTTCCCTGATTATGGTTCTCACTTAAACCATATTCCTGCATTTTTCTTTATCTCCACCGTTGTGAACTTTTCCAGTTCCATTACAAGTACTTTCGCTTCGTTTGCTGTTGGCTCTGGTAACTGTACCTTTCTGTTCGTATTTCGCCCTATATTTACTTGTAGAGGTTTACATCGTTTTATGTACTCTATCATTTTATCCAAATCAAACTGCATCAAAGGTTCTGCCGTAACATAGGTATCTATGCCCAAATCCACGATTTTCTCCATTGCTCTTACCCTTTCTTCTATCTCTGGTGAGTTACGCATTATTTCTGGATAAAACCTATTGGTTTCTATGGTCGTACAAACCACTGAATGATGAAAGACAGGATGAGTTATAAAATCTAATATTCTGGAAGGATTTTTGCTTTGAAACAAATATTTATTGGCAGACCTATCACAATAGTCCAAAACCATTTTAATCCAATGGCTGGGTATATCTTCTGCCCACATATCAATACTACTTCCTACAAAAATAAAATTCGAGCACTCAAGATAGCAGGTCAATTCTGCCGCATCCAATCTGGGGGTATTCAAACGAGAACACATTTTTTTCATATAGCAATAGGTACAGCCATGAGAACATTTACCCTTAATAGGATTCCATGTGTGTGTCACAAATTCATACATATTGCCTTTACTCTCCTTAATCATGATATATCTTTATTAGTTATTATTCTTGTTGGAAAGCCAGCAGGAAGCACCTACTGGCTTCTTGTCTCTACGGATTATTTTTCAAATTCTTCCCATAATCCACTCAATTTATTATTTATAATATTTTCTTTCGTATCACCTCCTCTAGTTCCCTTGGCTTTTTCAATATAATCAGCATCTTCTTTACTAATATTTTTCAAAAAACGTTCCATTTTGTCTGTAAATTTTGGTTTGAGATTATCACTAGTTTTTTCATACTTGGATATTATCCAGTCGATTACTGTTCGTGCCTGTATTGTCGTTTCTTTAAAAACACCTTCTGCCGCTTGTAAAAGTCTCAACCCTCTTTCCAAACCACTGGTATTTTTCAACTCGTCAGCAATGTTACCGTCTATGGCACAATCCATAACTTTTTTATTAATCTTTGAGGTGAAGGTCAGCCACTTCGATGCCGAAGTCAAAGAATAGCCTTTATTTACTAAATTATTCATAGCATCCAACAAAGGTAGTTTTTTTTGCTGATTGTTTATTTTTGCTCCTTTCACATAGTCGCTGCCCTTCCACGGATTAGTAGCAATATTGATTTCTGATAACATTTTAGCTATTGGTAGTTCCGTATTCAAAGCATACAATAACTTAAATTCTCTCTTATAACGTTTTTGCTCATCCCGTTCTTCATTACTCGCCATAAGTCTAAGGTGCGCTTCATAGCGATGATTACCTTCCACCAACACCAAATAATCCACAGCTTCTTCTTCTCTTATAATATCACCTGTAGTAAAATCAACAACTTCCAGCCCTTGATTTATAACATCAGTAGCATCTACCACTATGGCAGGAATTAACTGTCCGCACTCTTCAAGTGTTTCCATTTTAGCCTTCACAATCTTTTCATTCAAATCACGATTACCGCTTAAACGTGCAATCTTTTTGCCTTCATTTACTAACGAGGTTAATGTTGTTACTTCATTTTTTTTCATGTCAATCTTGCCGCTGCCCTGCGGACTTATTTTGGTATCTGGCTCACCGATTATTTTATACCACAAAGATTGCCCTTTTCTTTAGAAGCTAACGGGAATAAAAAAACACAGCTTTCTTATTCCCCTACTTCACAAGCTGTAGAATGAAGTATTTAGAGAATAAGAAAGCAGAAATAAACAATAAAATAAGTCTCAATCAATAATAAAATGCATTCAAACTCCTTATGTCCTTATCTTTATATTGCTTCAACAGGGACTTCAAGTAGTCATAATCAACCAACACACTTTCGTTGCTCACGATACCAGTGAAGTATA
>UMHZ01018678.1_pt1 | contig 11069 bp, 10 predicted proteins | sample 1965671 | NCBI WGS metagenome assembly UMHZ01 (sample SAMEA4836111, study PRJEB28245) | human gut metagenome | biome: gut microbiome; material: fecal sample | place: Denmark | collected 2008 | reverse complement strand
TTTATGAAATCCGGACATTCCCGCCGCTCCCGGGTTGATGTGCAGCATATCCAACGTTTTGTCATATTTCACCTTTAATATATGAGAGTGCCCGCTGATAAAGAGTTTCGGCGGCCGCGTCATCAGGCTTCCGACAATGGAAGGATCGTACTTTCCCGGATAGCCTCCGATGTGTTTTATGAGTACTTCCGCACCGTCCACCGTAAAACGGTTCACCTGCGGAAACAACTTCCGGATTTCCTGCCCATCAATATTCCCGTAGACTGCCCGTAACGGCCGGAAAACCGCCAATTTTTCCGCTACCTCCAACGAACCGATATCGCCCGCGTGCCAGATTTCATCGCACGGTTCAAAATATTCCAGGTATTTCTCGTCCCAGTAAGCGTGAGTATCTGATAATAATCCTATTCTTGTCATAATTTTCTTTGTTTAATCCCGCAAAGATACTATATTTGGAAAAATCTTAAAGTACATGGAAAGCAAATATAATTATTTCAAGCGAGATATCAGTTGGCTCTCATTCAATTACCGCGTATTGTTGGAGGCAACGGATGAACATTTGCCGCTCTACGAGCGGATTAACTTCATCTCAATCTACTCTTCCAATCTGGAGGAGTTTTACAAAATCCGGGTGGCCGACCATAAAGCAGTGGCTTCCGGAGCGACGGAAAGCGATGAAGAAACCGTACAATCTGCCCGTGAACTGGTAGAGGAAATCAACCGGGAAGTCACCCGGCAGCTGGACGACCGTGTGCACATCTACGAACAGAAAATACTCCCCGCTCTACGTAGAAACCATATCATTTTCTATCAGGACAGACACGTGGAGCCGTTCCACCAACAATTTATCAAAGATTTTTTCCGGGAAGAAATCTTCCCTTACCTGCAACCCGTACCGGTATCGAAGGACAAAATCGTCTCTTTCCTCCGGGACAACCGCCTCTATCTGGCCATACGAGTTTATCCGAAAAAAGAGAATGAAGCAGAGCAACGGCAGCAGCCGTATTACTTCGTCATGAAACAGCCTTATGCCAAAGTGCCCCGTTTCATCGAACTTCCCGCACATGAGAAAGACCATTATCTGATGTTCACCGAAGACATCATCAAGGCGAACTTAAACCTGATCTTCCCCGGCTACGACGTCGACTCCAGCTACTGCATCAAGATCTCCCGCGACGCTGACATCCTGATTGACGACACCGCCAGCAGCGCCGACCTTGTAGCCCAACTGAAGAAAAAAGTAAAGAAACGCAAGATCGGCGACGTCTGCCGCTTCGTCTACGACCGCGCCATGCCGCAAGACTTCCTCGATTTTCTGGTGGACGCCTTCCGCATCCAGCGTGACGAGCTTGTCCCCGGCGACAAGCATCTGAATCTGGAAGACCTGCGTCACCTCCCCAACCCGAACAAGTCGCTCCACAGCCTTGAGAAGCCAAAGCCGATGAAGCTAACCGTCCTCGACGAGAAAGAATCCATTTTCAACTACGTCGCCCGGAAGGACCTGCTCTTATATTATCCGTATCATTCCTTCGAACACTTCATCCATTTCCTTTATGAAGCCGTTCATAACCCGGAAACGCGGGAAATCATGGTCACACAATACCGTGTGGCAGAAAACTCCGCCGTTATCAACACCCTGATAGCCGCCGCCCAAAACGGCAAGAAAGTAACCGTATTCGTTGAGCTGAAAGCCCGCTTCGATGAAGAGAACAACCTTGCCACCGCCGAAATGATGCAAGCCGCCGGCATAAAGATAATATATAGTATCCCGGGACTGAAAGTGCATGCCAAGGTAGCCCTCGTCCGCCGTCGCGGACAGAACGGCGAGAAGCTCCCCAGCTACGCTTATATCAGCACCGGCAATTTCAACGAGAAGACTGCCACCCTCTACGCCGACTGCGGCCTGTTCACCTGCCGCAAGGAAATCGTGAACGACCTATACAACCTCTTCCGCACCCTGCAAGGTAAAGAAGACCCCAAATTCACGACTCTCCTTGTCGCCCGTTTCAACCTCATCCCCGAACTGAACCGCCTCATCGACCGTGAAATAGAACTTGCCGACCAAGGCAAGGGTGGACGTATCATCCTCAAGATGAACGCCCTCCAAGACCCTGCAATGATTAACCGCCTCTATAACGCCTCCGAACACGGCGTTCAGATCGACCTCATCGTCCGTGGCATCTGCTGTCTCATCCCCGGGCAGTCATACAGTCGTAACATCCGTGTCACCCGTATTGTCGATAGTTTTCTGGAACACGCCCGCATCTGGTACTTCGGCAACAACCACCACCCGAAAGTATTCATGGGTTCCCCCGACTGGATGCGCCGCAACCTCTACCGGCGTATCGAAGCAGTCACCCCGATACTCGACCCCGACCTGCGTGCCAGCCTGATAGAAATGCTGAACATCCAACTGGCCGACAACCAAAAAGCCTGCTGGGTAGACGCCCAACTGCAAAACGTATTCAAGAAAAGAACGCCCGGTACCCCAAGCGTCCGCGCACAATATAATTTTTACGAGCAACTAAAAAACAGCCTGCTCCCACATAATCCCACATAACCCTATATAACTCTATATAACCCTATATAACTATAACACATATAACGCCCCATGCCGCACTCACCCGCATGGTTTCCCCGGACTACTTTTTTGTCCGTCAAGCGAGCTTCCGTAACGGAGCGGATTTTTCTTCAAGTTTGGTGGCAATTTAGCCAGTCGGTGGTATCTCCATTCCCCTCCTTCGGGAAGGAGGGGTGGCTGAAAGCCGGGGTGGTAGGTGGATACACAATGCTGATAATAACTGACTTACGCATTCACCTACCACCTCCCCCTACGGGGACTCCTCCTTCCCGAAGGAGGAGAATGGAGATACCACCGACTATAAACTGTCAAGTCATTATTTTACCAATTCACCTTATAATCAAATTTTTTTTTCTTTGTTTCTCTGTCTCTTTCTTTTGTTTCAAGACAAAAGAAAGAAAGTTGTAACACAAATGTAACAAGTATGACATCCCCCTGCAACCTCAAACTCCGTCCTTTGCAGGCGGAAATAACATACACACATTTATGGAGACAATTTATTTATGCATTATCATTTTCCTCTTCGTGCTAGCCATATTCGACCTGATCGTCGGTGTGAGTAACGATGCGGTTAACTTCCTCAATTCGGCGGTAGGTGCCAAGGCGGCCTCCTTCAAGACCATCCTGTTTATTGCAGGCATCGGCATATTCATCGGAGCATCGCTCTCTAACGGCATGATGGACATTGCCCGGCACGGCATCTACCAACCCGAGCACTTCTACTTTGCAGAAATCATGTGTATCCTGCTTGCCGTCATGCTCACCGACGTTGTCCTGCTGGACGTATTCAATTCAATGGGAATGCCTACCTCCACCACCGTATCCCTCGTCTTCGAGCTGCTGGGAGGAACCTTCGCCCTCTCCCTCATCAAAGTCCGTAACAGCGACACCCTCGGGTTGGGCGACCTGATAAACACCGACAAAGCCCTTTCCGTCATCATGGCGATATTCGTATCCGTGGCAATCGCCTTCTTTTTCGGTATGCTCGTCCAATGGCTGGCCCGTGTCATCTTCACGTTCAACTACACGAAAAAGATGAAATACAGCATTGCACTGTTCGGAGGCGTGGCCGCCACCTCCATAATCTATTTCATGCTCATCAAAGGACTGAAAGACAGTTCCTTCATGACCCCCGAAAACAAGCAATGGATACAGGACAACACTTGGATGCTTATCAGTGTGTTCTTCGTATTCTTCACCATACTAATGCAGATCCTTCACTGGCTGAAAATCAATGTCTTCAAAGTAGTAGTACTCATGGGTACTTTCGCCCTCGCCCTCGCCTTTGCCGGCAATGACCTTGTGAACTTCATCGGCGTTCCCCTCGCAGGTTTCTCGTCCTTCATGGATTTCACGGCCAACGGCAACGGCAATCCGGACGGATTTCTGATGACCTCACTGCTCGGCCCCGCCAAAACTCCGTGGTACTTCCTCATCGGCGCCGGCGCTATCATGGTCTACGCACTTTGCACCTCCAAGAAGGCACACGCGGTAATCAAAACTTCCGTCGACCTCTCCCGTCAGGACGAAGGCGAAGAAACCTTCGGAAGCACCCCGATAGCCCGTACAATCGTCCGTTTCAGCATGACACTTGCCAACGGCATCTCACGCATCACCCCGGACAGCACCAAGAAATGGCTGGACACCCGCTTCCGAAAAGACGAAGCGATCATCGCCGACGGAGGTGCTTTCGACCTCGTCCGCGCCTCCGTGAACCTTGTCCTTGCCGGCCTGCTCATCGCACTGGGAACTTCGCTGAAACTCCCGCTGTCCACCACTTACGTCACTTTCATGGTAGCCATGGGTACTTCGCTCGCCGACCGTGCCTGGGGACGTGACTCAGCCGTTTACCGTATCACAGGCGTACTGAGCGTCATCGGCGGTTGGTTTATCACTGCCGGAGCTGCCTTCACGATCTGTTTCTTCGTCGCCCTCGTGCTGCATTTCGGTGGAAATATTTCAATCATTGCCCTCATCGCTCTGGCAGCATTCATCCTGATACGCAGCCAGGTGATGTATAAGAAACGCAAAGCAAAAGAACAAGGCAACGAAACTCTCAAACAACTGATGCAAACATCGGACAGCGAAGAAGCGTTGCAACTGATGCGCAAACATACCCGCGAAGAGCTTTGTAAAGTTCTCGAATACGCAGAGACGAACTTCGAGTTGACCGTCACCTCGTTTATCCACGAAAACTTGCGGGGACTGCGCCGTGCCATGGGTTCCACAAAGTTCGAGAAACAACTTGTCAAGCAGATGAAGCGCACGGGAACGGTAGCCATGTGCCGCCTCGACAACAACACCGTGCTCGAAAAAGGGCTGTACTACTATCAGGGCAACGACTTTGCCAGCGAACTGGTGTATAGCATTTCCCGCCTTTGCGAACCGTGTCTGGAGCATATCGACAATAACTTCAACCCGCTGGACGCTATCCAAAAAGGAGAATTCAGCGATGTGTCCGAGGACATTACTTACCTGATTCAGCAATGTCGCAAGAAAATGGAGAATAATGAGTACAACGATATGGAAGAAGAAGTCCGCCGTGCCAACGACCTTAACGGACAGCTTTCGTTGCTGAAACGCAAGGAGTTGCAGCGCATCCAAAGTCAGGCGGGCAGTATCCGGGTCAGCATGGTTTATCTGACAATGGTTCAGGAGGCACAGAACGTGGTGACTTATACAATCAACCTGATGAAAGTAAGCCGGAAATTCCAAGTGGAAACGGAAATGCCGTAAAAGTCAGACGGAAATGTTACAGAAGTCTCAGACAGAGATGTTACGATGAAATATATAAAAACACACATAAGAGGGTTTATTCAAAGTGCAGAATTACTAAGTCATTTTTAGGTTGGGGAACCATAGATGCACAATGAGAGATAAACCCAAAAACAGGCAGAGGGTGACTAAACAGTCGGAAGTTTTCAGATACTCTTGACTTTTAGTCACCCTCTTTTTTTGTCCGTTCCACCTGCCCGCTTTCGCTTGGTGGAACTACGTGCGGGTGGCACGTTTTCGTTTTACGTCATACTTTTCTTTCTTTTTTCCTGCCGGTCTCTCTTTTTTTCTGCCGGCTGCTAGTCCTTCTCCGTCTTTCCGTTTCTCCGGCGACGGAAGCGCAGAAGCGCTTCGAGAATATCAAGCAGTTTTTCAAGAAATAGTTTCATCTTTTTCTTTTTTTAAGGTTAATAATTCGTTTAGACAGACGGGTCCGGCGTTACGCCACCGCCACCGGGTGTGTTTCCGCCACCGGGTTTGTCATCGCCGCCCGGATTTTCCGTATCACCGTCGGCAATCAGACCGGCTGCTACGTCTTTGACGTGTACAAATTCCACTCCGGCAGTCAGTGCGCGGGTCGTGTTTCCGGCAGACCGGGTGTACTCCGGCGTGAACTGACAGCGCAGCGAAACGATTTGCGAGCTGCTGACTTTGCTTTCCTGTTCCACGCCTTTTCCGCAGGCTTTGGCAACCATAGTGAATGTTCCCAATCCTTCGAGACGCACTGTGCGGCTATTGAGCAACTGTTCGCGCATCACGGACATCAGATTCCGAATCACGTTGTGCACGTCGCCCGCCGTCAACGAAGCCTTTTCGGCAATCAATTCCGCCATTTTCTGCGTGTTGACCGTTCTCCCGATTTTCACCAGGCGGGGATAAAAGAGTTTCTGTCCTTCTTTGTTGGCAAGCGTTGCCTGGTAAGGTTTGTAAATTAATGGCATACTACTGTTTTCCTTTCTTTTTAATGATTAATGGATCAATTGTCTCTGTAACCGATTACGCCGACAAAAGTAAACGGGCCAAAGAAAGGCGGGAGACACGATGTGACAAGTCGTGACGGGAGAGAGCAAGTTCAAACCGTTTCGCACAAATACTACCTGTAAGTACTTCTGTACAAAGAAGTACCAGACAACAAAAAATCACGTACCTTTATAACCGAAACGAATAATCCAATAAAAAAGCAGTAACAATGAAAACAACTACCACAGAAACTTCAATTCCGGAAGAGAAAACAACCTCCGCCCGCATACAAGCATACAGTAAAAGTCAACTAGCCGCCCTCTACCTGCCCCACATCCAGCCTGCCTCCGCCCGCCGGACGCTCCGCAGCTGGATTGCCAAAAACACGGAACTGCAAGCGGCACTCGCCCGTTCGGGATATACCGGAAAAGCAATCCTGTTGACTCCTGCACAAGTCGGGCTGTTCTTTCGATTTTTGGGAGAGCCTTAGAAAGCTCTCCGGTACCGGACGAACCCACATCGAGATTGATATACTCATATTCGGGACACATAAGGCAACGTGAACCAGAAAGTGCTGCCCTCGGCAAGCGTCCTGCGCAGCCATATCACGTACCATTTTTAACCAAAAACAATATTCCCAACCCGGATAGAACGGCTGTTCATCTCCGGGTCGGGAATATCTTCATTTCACAATGTACGGATTTGCGAACGAGTAAACCGGTAGAAACAAGCGTTTTCCCGGCAGAAGATTATACCAAGTTCTCACAGTACTTATCTTATTTGAACTCATCATCAATATTTCTGCGTTCATTGTCGCCCACAGGTTCCTTCTCTCCCTTTTTAAATACCGTCACATCCTTTTTGAACTTAATTTCGATAAAAAACTTTCTATTCCCTTCGAGATAGAAATGTACCTTTGCGGCGTTTCCGACCAGATAAAGCAGCATCGTTCCCAAGAGGACGACCAAATGGTTGGCGTTGACACACTCATTGGAAAGACACTTGACCAGTTTGAAAATCGACGACCAGCTAGCCGCCGTTTTCTGCGTTCTGAACGAGAATATACGTCTGACCGTTGATATGGAGGTGTCTGTTTGTTTGGCAAAATAAACCTCTTTGTAATTGTTCTCATAAGAACAAATTTTCACCTCGTCGATTACTTTTCCTTTTTCCTGCCAGTCTTCTTCGTCGAAATCACTAGATCTTCTCCGATTCCTCTCATGCTTGTTTGTACCCGTTTCCACTTTACTTTTAGCTGCGTTTTCAACTACATTTTCAACACTTGTTTTAGCTCCATTGTCCACAGTATCAACTGTTTCACTAGATAATTGTTTTGTCATCATAATTAATATTTCGTAAATAATGCCGACAAATATCGGATATTATTTTTAACATTATGCGTCACGCGTGACACTTTCTTACTTTATCTCCTAAAATAACTCAAACATGAACCCTTTATGTGTTACCCTTCCTCTACCTTTACCGACGAAATCAATGAAAAATAATTGAATATAATGACCGAAATTAAAAAAAATCATTCCCTCCGGCGGATACGACTCATGAAGCGGGCCGCCGTTATTCGTCAAAACAATGGCATGGACAAACGCGAGGCACTTGTCGTTGCGCATCAGATAGACGTTTTAATTCGCAAAATGTACTTAGCTAGCGTCAGTTTTTATTATACCAAGCAGGACGGAAGCATCCGTCACGCCGTAGGAACGCTCACCGGATACGAACATTGTTTCCACCGCCCGTATACGCCACGGCCGGAAAACACGTTCGTCGTCTACTACGACCTCGAAGCCAAAGGCTGGCGGACATTCCACGCCGAAAATTTCCTCCGTGCCGAATGAGGACGCCCGAAGAACGCAAAGAGTGGGAAAGGCTCTGCCGACAATACAACGTAGATTCGCTCTACGAGGCGATCGAAGGCTGCCGGGAGGAACTGGAATTCCTCGTCCACTGCGCCGAACGCCTCGAACCGCTGCCGGACGATGACACGCCGGCACTCCGCCCCCGCCGCGCAACGATTGCAGACCACGCCGTTTAACACATACAGTCTGCGCCGTTTCTGTGTGCACGAAACGCCGTTTTATGAAGACAGGAAACGCCGTTTCTCTTTCCGCATCCGGCGGAGGAGGACTATTTTTAACAAAGCATAATTTTATTAACATTATAAACAACATCAAGTATGGAAAACTGGAGATTTATCAAAGAAAACAATGATTATATGGTGTCGGACCACGGGCGGATCATGAGCCTGAAGAAACCTCAAAAAAAGATATTGAGCAGCAGTCTCCTCCACAATGGTTATGAGGCTATATACATCTATCAGAAAGGGATTCATGCCGCGCGCTATGTGCACCGACTGGTAGCGGAAACGTTTATCCCCAACCCGAAAAAACTCCCGCAAGTGAACCACCTCGACGGAAATACGCTCAACAATCATGTGTCCAACCTCGAATGGTGCGACGCCTACGACAACTTGATGCACGCTATCCGCACCGGGCTTCGTCCCGTTAACGTGCCGCGCTCCATTCCCTGCGCCGTGACGGACGAAAGCGGGACGATCCTCCACCCGTACCCTTCCATGAGGTCAATGGTGAAAGAGGAAAAACTGAACAGCGCACAATACAGCTGGTTGCAACTGAAACTCACGCATCCCGAACGGGTACGGCTGCATACGATGCGGCGGTGGCACCTGCCTTATCTGCCCATTCCTCCCGACTGCACCCCCGTCCGCCACTCCGTCACCCGGCAATATTACCGGCTCCTGTCCGCCGAAGAGGCCGCCGCACTGGGATTCAGCTACCGGAGCGTCCGAAGGGAGAAAGGCATTCACTTAATTATCAGCAATTTAAAATAAACAAAAGAAAGGAGATTTTCAAGATGAAAGACGCTATTATCATTCACTGTTCCGCCACCCGTGCGGAACAGGACATCACCGCCGCCGACATCGAAAGCTGGCACCGTGCCCGCGGATTCTGGACGATCGGTTACCACTATGTCATCCGCCTCGACGGAACAATCGAACCCGGAAGAGACGTCACCCTCGACGGCGCACATTGCATGGGGTGGAACAAACGGGCAATCGGCATCTGCTATGTCGGCGGACTGGACAAGGACGGTCGCCCCGCCGATACACGCACCGACGCGCAACGCACCGCACTCATCCGACTGGTGAAGGCGCTACGGCTTGTCTTCCCCGGTGTGAAGCAGGTGCTCGGACACCGTGACACCAGCCCCGACCTCAACGGCGACGGCGTTATCTCGCCCAACGAGTACATGAAAGCCTGTCCGTGCTTCGATGTTCAGAAAGAGGGATTCTGAACTGAGTCGTACACATCGGTGTCCTCTGCGATGAAATTCAGGGTGCCGCACCCACGAAACCCGAACTAATCATTAATTTTTAATTCAATCCAAATGGCCCGTATTTCCAAATCCGGTTTAGATTATTTTCCACTCGACGTCAATTTCCTGCAAGACAGAAAGGTACGACGTATCTCTAGCCGTCACCACGCAGCAGGGATTGCCGCGCTCACTTCACTGTTCTGCCTCATCTACAAAGAAAAAGGGTATTATGTCCCGTGGAATCAGGACACATTGTTCGACGTTGCACAGGAAGCCTGTTGCGAGGAGGCGGAAATGCAGGCCATTATCGACGACTGTCTGGCGGTGGGATTATTCGACCCTCATATATATAAGGTGTATAGCGTACTCACTTCACAAGTTATTCAGGAACAATATCACAAAATTATCACCGACAGCCGGAGAAAATACAAATTACCGTTGGAACATTTCTGGCTAATCACGGACGGAGAAACGGAGCAACAAAAGGACGAATACGGAAAGGAAAACAGCATAGCAAAAAGTGAAAACGAAAATAGAAACGAAAATAGAAACGGAAACCGAGCGGGAACCGGAAACGGAACTGTCAGTGATGCAGCAGTAAATGATATCTATGCTACAAAAACAGGAATTAATGCAGCAAAATCTCCCGAAATTGTTACAACAATCCCACAAACAAAAGAGGAAACAGACACCAAAGGTAAACAGGAAACGGAGAAGGAAAGAGATAGGGGAACTGAAACCAAAGCGGAAAGAGATAGAGAGAAAGAGATAGAAAAAGACAAAGAGACAGAGAATAGGCGGAAAGCCGGAAAAGAGACAGAGAATGAAATGCCGCCCGTGCCGTCAAACGGCGTTTTTCAGGCTCCGCCTGTCGTTGTAAGTGGTTTGTCTTTTGGAAATTTCGGAAATTCTTCTGAAATAAAAGAATGTTATTCTGAAGAAAAGGGAACTTATCCTGAAGTAATAGAGAATCCTTCCGGAGAAAAAGGGAATCCCCAAAGAGATAACGGAAGAAACAGCATTCCCCCCCAAGGAGTAACCGCCGGAGGCAGCTCCGAAACTCTCCTGCACATGAACCTTCAAACAATCGGCATCCGGAAAGAACAGACCGTGAACGCAATCACCGCCCTCGCCCGACGCAAAGAACTGGGCGGACCGGGAGGCACTTTATGGAAGATTCTCAGCAACGAATACCGCCCCACCCTGCTCAAAAAAAACGAACCGGGAGATTACATCCTCTGGGCCCTTAATCATCCGACGGAATTTGAGAACACCTACAACGGGACATTGAAGAAACTGGTGAGAGGAAGGTGACGCGGGTACAACCGCAATCACCTCAACGTTCCGAAGCCCCCTGTGCTATGAAAAAATCGGTTCTTCTTCAAATTTGGTGGTTATTTAG
>UMHZ01018947.1_pt1 | contig 11082 bp, 6 predicted proteins | sample 1965671 | NCBI WGS metagenome assembly UMHZ01 (sample SAMEA4836111, study PRJEB28245) | human gut metagenome | biome: gut microbiome; material: fecal sample | place: Denmark | collected 2008 | reverse complement strand
TTACCGCTGAATAGTTACTATTTCGGGGGGGGGGAGTTAAAAAATCATAAAAGGCAGTGCTGGAGGCGACGAGCTTTAGGCGGTCTCGCCGCTACTGCGCTTGCCGCTCGATTCGCTCAATCAGGGCTGACCGGAGGTCGGCACGCGGATCGGTGAGACCGAGTTTGGCGCGGATGTGTGTGCGCTGACTCGTGATGTTGCTTTTTTCCTTACCCAGCATTATGCAGATTTCCGACGTCTTGTGCCCGTGCAGAATCAGTTGGACAATTTCCACTTCCGACGGCGTCAGTCCGGGGATTGCCGCTGAAATCCTGTTGAGTGCAGCTTTTTCCTCGTTGCCGATACGCTCAATCTCGTCGCGCAGCTTCCAGATAGCAGAGTCGGTAAAGAAGTCGAGCATATTGATTTTGCCTTTTTTCTTAGTGTGGATAAATTCCAGTGCCTTTTCTTTGTCGATGCCGAGAGCGTCAAGCACGTTGCGCTCGGTGTCCTTCATCCGGATATGCTCCGTCTCAAGCCGCTGAAAATTGCGCACAAACATATAGCCGAGTATCGGCACCAGCAGAAACGACATGAAAATAAGAGGGAAGAAGTTGGTAAACATTTCATTGTCGATCAGTGCCGTGCATGAAATATAGGCACTTGCCGGCAATGCCACAAGCACAAAAGGCAGGATTTTGTAGTTGGCAGCCAGCGCAAGGACAATCACGCCGAACGACAGGAATAGGTCGCCAAGCACGAGCACCACATTCTCTGATGTCGGATTGATGGAGCATGCCAGCATCTCCACCACCATGAAGCTTTGCACCATCAGCAGTATTGACGCCAGCGCGGCGCGCAGTTTGACAACGCGGAATGCGAGTAGCGACAAGGCGCCGATAGTAAAGGCATACTGCCCTAAGTTGAGTGCTGTGAACAGGATTCCGGTAGGGCCCGACAGCCCGAGCAGGTTGAGGGGAACGGCTACGAGTATCAGAATGCAGATAAAAAACAGCACCATTATGCGCTGCCAGTTGGTTGCATCGTATTTTCGTCGCCATTCAAACGTAAAATACGCTCTTTTAAGTTGTTGTTGTTTGTTGAGTTTCATTTTGTCAGTCTGTTTCAGTCCGTAAAAATAAGTGTTTTTATTTGATTTCAGCCTATTTCAGCATTGGAATTTTACTTTCTGAGGTAACAGGTATGTTTTTTGGAAGTAATTTTGGGACATTAGAATTGTAAATCGTACAATATATATACAACGCGGTAGGGAAATTTTTACGGCATCGGAAGCGATTGCTTCCGATGCCGTTGTTTTTGGGGTGTTGCAGAAAGGCGCGGCCATGCGACCGCGCGGTCTGCCTTTACTTGTATCGCTTTACGCGCTCGTCATTGATTACTCCGCTCCAGTTCAGACCGAACGCAAAGTCGTAGACATTTCCGTCGGCGTCGCGGTAGCAACGGATGTCGCGCGGACGGTCTTCGCAATGCTCCTCCACAGCCTCCATCGATTCCGGCAGCTGCACTGGCAACAGTGCTGACGGTTCACGTCGGCCGGAAATCAAGTCCATATACACCTGTGCCTGCACGTCGAAGCCAACAAGGATTGCGTCGGCAAGAGGCTCAATCTCGCGCATCACGGTAGGGTTTGACATCATCAGCACCACAACCACGGGTTTGTTGCCCATCTCCTTGCGCACGCGCTGCAGCAGCGTCAGGTCGCAGGCATTGATGGTGTGGGCTGTCTTTCCTCGGTATGAGCGGTTGGTTGAGTCCTCAAACGGGTCGCCTCCGGCAATGCTGTGCTTGCGTGCGGTGGTGGCGGCGTAGTCGGCATATTGCAGACTGATTGGTATGTAACCCTCCTTCATGTCGTAGCCCATCCACAGGCTGTGGGGTGATTCGATAAACACCACGGCGAAGTCGGCATTGTCGGCGCATGCGGCTTTGTCGTAGTATTTCTCAAGCACGTGTTCAGGCACGGGGTCGTAGATGCGTTCGGGCGTAATGTTGCGCCAATATGTCGGGCCTTCCGGGGCGCGGCGTTGCGGGATGTAGACGCGTTTGCGCTCTTTTTGCGGCAGCAGGTTGGCGTGGTTCTTGATCATCACCACACTTTTCAGCTGCTGCTCATATCCACGTTGCATGAACTCAGGGTTGCCCACAACCTTTTTCGTGTGCTCCACATCGACATACGGGTTTTCAAACAGTCCGGTGCGGAAGATGTTGAGCAGCAGGCGGCGTGCCGAGCGTTCGAAACGCGCCCTCATCCATTCCTCGCCATGCTCCTTCACGCCCATCTCGTAAGCCTCGATTACGGGACCTTTCTCGTTGTTGCCGCCGAATTGGTCTACGCCAGCCATCAGGGCTTTATAGTGGCGTTCAGCCACGCTCATTGTCTCCACACCCCACGGCTTGCCGGAATGGATGCCTGGGTGCTTCTCGTCGCCGGTGATAATCCAGTCGGTGCAGACCACACCGTCGTAGCCAGCCTCCTCACGCAGTTGATGCGATATAATCTCGCGGTTGAAGCCGTTGCCCACGTTCTCGTCGGTCTGGTTGTAGGATATTGTGTAGTAGGGCATCACGGCGGAAGCCTTCTCCGTGCCGCCGGTCAGCTTGAATGCGCCTTCAAGAAACGGGATTTTGTGCTGCTCGTAGCAGCCGCCCGGGTATACGGCAAACTTTCCGTTGCCATAGTGGGCGTCGCGGCCGCCTTCACCAGAGCCGCCGCCAGGCCAGTGCTTCACCATTGCGTTCACGCTGCCGTTGCCCCATCCTCCAGCCGTAGGATCGGTCTGGAAGCCGTCGGCGTATGCGCGCGTGAGGTCGGTCACGAGGCGTGGCTCAGGTCCGAACGTGCTGCTGTAGCGATACCACCGCGGGTCGGTGCCGAGGTCGGCTTGCGGCGACAATGCCGTGGCAAGACCGAGAGCGCGGTATTCCTCGCGGGCAATCCTGCCGAACTCTTCAACGGTTTCGGGAGAGAACGTGGCGGCAAGTCCGAGCATATTGCTCCACAGCGAGATGCTGCCATCGCTGCCGGGGCTGAACTCGGCATCGGCAAATGCCGAATGGCGCGGGTCGGACGAGTTGTTGGCAGGGATGCCGTGCGTGCGTCCTTCGATGAGCGCCTGCACCTTATTGTTCCATCGCGCTGCCGTTTCCGGACTTTCGACAGTCGACACCAGCACGTGGCGCAGATTGTCGTCGGTGAGAAACTTGATTTGCGCGTCGCTGAGGTCGTAAGCCTTCATGCCGCTTTCGGCAAACGGCTTACCTCCGTAGGTGTCGTTGGGCATCGGCAGCTTGTTCTGAATGCTGTAGAGCATCAGTCCGGCAATCTCGTCGACACTCAGCCGCGACGCAAGGTCGGCTGCGCGTTCCTCCATCGGCAGACGCCAGTCCTCATAGGGCAGGAGAGTGTCGCTGCCGTCAAAACTTTTGAACGCCTTGCCGTCCACTTCTATTATCTTCACTCCCGATGTGGGAGAGTAGCCCAAGTCGGGGCCGTCGGCTTGACGCACCAGGTTGAAGCCGTCTTTTTTTATTGTTTCCATCCTGTTATGGATCCTAAGTAACAGGTTAATTCGTTTGCCATCTTTTCCGCCTGCCGCATCGACGGGTGGTAGCCGGCGCCGTAGCCCAACGAGCCGTCTTGCGGCGACATGTCGAAGCGGTAGAATGCATTGTCGCCATCCTTGCGCATGGCCGCAGCCACGCGGTCGAGAGCGCGCTGCACGATGCCGAGGTTTTTGCCTGTCAGCATACTGCCTGTCAGCATCACGATTTTGGCGTTAGGGTAATATCCGCGCAACCGTTTTGCAAACTGCAGTGCGGCATTCTCGTATCTGACAGAGTCGCCTTTGTTGACGCTCATGTCGTTTGTGCCAAGATTTACGCAGACCACATCGGGCTGGAACGAAGAGAAGTCCCATTTTTCGTCGGCGTCATAGAAGAGCGTGCGGTCGTAGAGAGCAGGCAGGCAGCCGTCGGGAGTGCCTTCTGCCGGTCCGCCGTAGTTGCGGTACATTCCTATGCCTGAGCGTGCCACGACGTTGTATTCCGCACCGAGGGCGCGTGCCGTGCGTACGGCGAACGTGTAGTAATGGTTCTCGGTGTCGTATGTGAATTTCTCGCGGGCGCTGTCGGCTTCGATGCCGTAGCCGCAGGTGATAGAGTTGCCGATAAATTCAATCCTTCGGGAGCTGCGTTTTGGGGCGTTCAGCATCTTTCCGCCGTCCGACAGCAAAAAGCCTCGGAATTCGGGGCGTTTCTGATAGCCTTCGATGGCATACGTCACACGCACGCGATGCTCGTTGTTGTCAAGGTTGGAGGCGAGAGTCGCCACCGAATCGTTTTCGGAGAAATTGATTTTAAATGGAGCAAGGTTGTCAAGCTCCACCATGAAATGTCCGCTGCCAGGCTTTGCAAGCATCGTGACCGATGAGCCCGAGAAACGGAATTCGGCACTTGTGCCTGGATATGAAAATGCCGGCGATTTGGGATTCCGCCAAGAGATGCGCCCGTTGTAGACGATTTGCGGACTGTCGGGGCTGACCGTCACTTCGGAGAAAGCGCATGCCGCTGCCGACAGGATTAAGGCTAATGCAAAATATAGTTTTTTCATATACTTGATTTTAAAGAAACAAAGGGAAGCCACAGAAATACGGGCTTCCCTTTGAAAAACGGTTTTCTTAGTCGAGGTCGAAACCGATGTCGTGGCGGAAATATTTGCCGTCAAAATTGATTTTATCAATCGATGCAAACGACTGTGCCAACGCTTCGGCTTTTGTCGTGCCGTAGGAGCTTACGGCAATCACGCGTCCGCCGTTGGTCACAACCCCGTTGTCGGTGCGCTTCGTCCCGGCGTGGAAGAGGATGCTGCCTGTCACGGTGTCAAGCCCTGTGATTGCTTTTCCCTTCTCGTATGCTCCGGGGTATCCGGCAGATACCATCATCACCGTCACGGCATAGCGCGGGTCGATGGCGAGACGCCGGTCGGCAAGAGTGCCTGTGGCTACGCCTTCAAACAGGTCGAGCAGGTCGCCGTCGGTGCGGAGCATCACGGCTTCGGTCTCCGGGTCGCCCATGCGCACGTTGTATTCAATCACCATCGGCTCGCCTTTCACGTTGATGAGTCCGAGGAAGATGAATCCTTTATATGTGAGGTTTTCCTCTTTAAGTCCTTTCAGGGTGGGCAGGATGATGCGGTCGGTCACTTTCTGCATAAATGCGTCGTCGGCGAAACTTACAGGCGACACTGCGCCCATACCGCCGGTGTTGAGTCCGGTGTCGCCCTCTCCGATGCGCTTGTAGTCCTTGGCCACAGGCAACACCTTATATGAATTGCCGTCGGTAAGCACAAACACGGAGCATTCGATGCCTGAAAGAAACTCCTCGATCACCACTGTTGCCGACGATTTGCCAAACATACCGCCGAGCATCTCGCGGAGCGATGCCTCCGCCTCTTCGACAGTCGGCAGAATCAGCACTCCTTTGCCGGCAGCCAGTCCGTCGGCTTTAAGCACGTAGGGAGCCTCGAGCGAGTGCAGAAACTGGATGCCCTCCTCGATGTTGCCGGCGCTGACACTGAGATAGCGTGCCGTCGGGATGTTGTGGCGCATCATGAAGCCTTTGGCAAAGTCCTTGCTGCCTTCGAGCTGCGCACCGCCTTTCGACGGGCCGATGACCGGCACCGATTTCAGCGTCTCGTTGTCATTGAAATAGTCGTAGATGCCTTCAACCAAAGGGTCTTCGTTGCCCACGACAACCATTGTCACACCGTTGTCGATGGCAAATTTGCCTACGGCTTCGAAGTCGAGCGGCGACAGTGCCACATTTTCACCATATTGTTCGGTTCCGCCGTTGCCGGGGGCGATGAAGAGTTTCGCAAGGCGTGGGCTTTGGTTGAGTTTCCATGCCAAAGCCGACTCGCGACCTCCTGAGCCAAGCAGCAGAACGGTTTCTTTTTTGTTTTCAGCCATGATTCAGTATATGTTTTATGATTGGTTGTTAATCTTGATTGTCCTTGCGGTTGCGGTGGCGCATCACGACATCGCCCGATTCGAAGTCGGAATCGTCAAACAGACGTGGTTTTTTGAATTTGACAGCGCGGCGCACCTTGTCGTCTTCAAAGCGAGCGGAGTCTTTGCTGCGTTTGCTGTCGCGGAAACGCTCGTTGTAGGGTTTGTGGTAGCGCTCCTCGAGGGCGTTTTGCGCACGGCGGCGGCGCACACCGCGGCGGTCGCGTTCCCACTGGTCGTCGTCGCGTTTGAAGTCGCGGTCTCCGCGGAATTTTCCGCCTTGGTTTTTCCATCGGCGTGCCTGACGCTCGTCGCGCTCGTCGTTGTCGCGACGGCGGTGTACGGGGCGTTCCGGGCGTTTGAATTCCTCGTTGCGGATGGAGCGACCCTGCTTGCGGAACTCGGCATACGTGCCGTCGAAAATCACGTATTCGCGGAACTCGCATTCCAGGGCGCCGTTGAGCACGGGGAATTTCACAGAAGGCTTCAAGCCGATTTTGTCGAAATATTCGGGTTTGTATCCGATAATCCATGCGTGGTAGCCACGGAACACGTTTTTCAGGCGTTCGCCGATGGATGCGTAGAGGGCGTCCATGTCGTCGGCCGAGATGCGTTCGCCGTATGGCGGGTTGGTGATGAGGATGCCGTTTTCGGGAGCCTCGGTGTATTCCTGTATAGGCATTGTCTTCAGCTCGATGTCCTTGCCCACGCTTGCGCTCTTGATGTTGCGCTCGGCGATGGCGATGGCTTTCGGCGAATTGTCGGAACCGTAGATTTTATATTCAAACTCGCGTTCGGCGGAGTCGTCGTTGTAGATGGAGTCGAAAAGCTCCTGGTCGAAGTCGGGCCAGTGCTCGAAAGCGAAGTCGCTGCGGAACACGCCTGGATTGATGTTGCGGGCAATCAGGGCTGCCTCGATGAGGAATGTGCCCGATCCGCACATCGGGTCGATGAAGTTGCTCTGTCCGTGCCAGCCGGTTTTCAGAATCAGTCCGGCGGCGAGCACCTCGTTGATAGGCGCGTCGGTCTGCATCACGCGGTATCCGCGTTTGTGGAGCGACTCTCCTGATGAGTCGAGCGACAGCGTCACCTTGTCCTGGTAGATATGCACGTTCAGCAGAATGTCGGCGTTTGTCAGGCGGATTGACGGGCGCTTGCCGTATTTCTCGGTGAAGAAATCGGCGATGGCGTCTTTCACGCGGTATGTGACAAACTTCGAGTGGCGGAAGTCATCGCTGTAGACGGTGGAGTCGATGGCGAAAGTCTTTTCGGGCGACAATAGTTGTTCCCAGTCGAAAAGTTTTGCCTGACGGTAAAGCTCATCGGCGTCTGACGCGGTGAACGTGTGGATTGGTTTAAGAATGCGCAATGCCGTGCGGCAGCAGAAATTGGCACGATACATCAAGGCTTTGTCGCCTTTAAACGATACCATGCGTGTGCCTGTTGTAACGTCTTCTGCGCCCAATTGGCACAATTCTTCGGCCAGGACGTCCTCAAGTCCCTGAAAAGTCTTGGCTACGAGTTCCATTTGCTCTTTCATTATAGTTTAGTCTTGCTTTAATCTAAGAATGTTGTCGGCTTTCGCCTGTGTGAGTTTCTCGTTGTCGGCGACATCGTCGGTCACCCAGATGTTGCCGCCGATTATGGCATTGTTGCCAATGTGTATGCGCCCCAGCACAGAAGTGTTGGAGTAGATGACCACATTGTCTCCGATGATGGGGTGGCGTGGGATGCCTTTGATGGGGTTGTTGTCCTCGTCATAGTCGAAACTCTTGGCGCCGAGGGTCACTCCTTGGTAGAGTTTCACGTTGTTGCCAATGATGGCGGTGGCTCCAATCACCACTCCTGTGCCGTGGTCAATCGAGAAATGCTCGCCGATGGTTGCCCCGGGGTGTATGTCGATGCCCGTTTCTGAGTGCGCAATCTCGCTTATCATCCGCGGGATGATGGGCACTCCGAGCGTGAGCAGGGCGTGGGCTATGCGGTAGTTGATGATGGCCTTCAGACCGGGATAGCAGAATATCACCTCCTCGGTGCTGACGGCGGCAGGGTCGCCGCAATATGTGGCGTGGACGTCGGTGTGGAGCACGCGGCGCATCTCCGGGAGCATCTTGATAAACTGTGCTGCCGTCGTGGCGGCGTCGCGCTCAAGTGCGGCATAGTCGGTCGTGTCGCAGTCGTTGTCGAGAACCATGCCGGCGGCAATCTGTTCCGACAGCACTTTGTGCAGGCGTCCGCAGTTGATTCCGATGAAGTATTCAAGGTTGTAGATGTTCACATCGTCGTTGCCGTAGAACCCCGGAAACAGGACTGCGCGACAGAGGTCGATGATTTCTTGAATAGAGGATTGAGCCGGAAGGGACTCGCCGCCCCGGCAGAGATGGCACATCGTGCCTAACGACGTTTTGCTGGCAAGGACAGAGGTTACAGCCTTCAGCTTGTCTTCGTGTCTGTACGTCTTGTTCATCAGAATGTTGCTTATCTTCTGCAAAGATAATATAAATTTAGGTGACAGAACGAATTGATGTTGCGATTTCTGTTTTGAAAAATTTGGGATTGTTTTGTCTGAAATATAGGACACCAAAACGTCACTTGTATTTTTGTGGTATTTGTTTTTGCGCTCATCTTATGCTATCTTTGCTACATTATATATAAAAGATGGAATTCAATCAGCATAACAAACAGGAATATCCGCCGATGCACACGGCGGAACATATATTGAACGGGACAATGGTGAGGATGTTCGGCTGTGGCCGTTCGTTCAGTGCGCATATAGAGAGAAAGAAGTCGAAATGCGACTACCGCCTGGCGACGCCGCTATCCGAAAGTCAGCTTCGCGGGGTGGAGGATGCGGTGAATGCCGTCATAGGCCGGGGGCTTCCTGTGACAACCGAAGTGGTGCGTCAGGAGGATGTGGCTGACCGTTTCGACCTGTCGAGACTGCCCGACGATGCTTCGGTTATGGTGCGCATTGTGCATGTGGGTGACTACGATGAATGCCTTTGTGTGGGAGCGCACGTGGAAAACACATCGCAGATTGGGCATTTTCGCATATCTTCGGCGCGCTTTTCAGACGGGGTGCAGCGCATCGTTTTCCGCCTCGATGAGTGATTTGAAAACGCTGCTCCGAAAAAAGAGAAAAAATAATCACATTTTTGTGAAATTTTTTTGAGGGCATAATTGATTGTATCATAGTGTGATATGTGAAAATGTGTCGAAAAAAGATGTTTTATAACATAATTTTTTGTCCGAAAAATTTGGTGGGTAATAAAATTTGCTCTACCTTTGCACTCGCAATCGGGAAACAAACCGACTGCAAAACGAAAGAGAACATTGAAATGATGCGATAAAGAGACAAGACGAAGGAAGAGGGCGGAAGCCCTCCGTCAAGAGAAAGAATAGCGCAGATGCCGGGACGATCCGAGGTTGTTGGTCTGGCTGTCGGAATGACAGAGAAAAATAAAAGAACAAGATAAACAACGGAGAGTTTGATCCTGGCTCAGGATGAACGCTAGCGACAGGCTTAACACATGCAAGTCGAGGGGCAGCGAGGGAGTGGCAACACTTCTGTCGGCGACCGGCGCACGGGTGAGTAACGCGTATGCAACCTGCCCTTCACAGGGGGATAACCGGGAGAAATTCCGACTAATACCGCATACGTCCTCCGGGGGCATCCCCGGGGGATGAAAGAATTATCGGTGAAGGATGGGCATGCGTGATATTAGGTAGTTGGCGGGGCAACGGCCCACCAAGCCCACGATATCTAGGGGTTCTGAGAGGAAGGTCCCCCACATTGGTACTGAGACACGGACCAAACTCCTACGGGAGGCAGCAGTGAGGAATATTGGTCAATGGACGAGAGTCTGAACCAGCCAAGTCGCGTGAAGGAAGACGGATCTATGGTTTGTAAACTTCTTTAGTGCGGGAACAAAGCGGCGTCGTGACGCCTGATGAGTGTACCGCAAGAATAAGCATCGGCTAACTCCGTGCCAGCAGCCGCGGTAATACGGAGGATGCGAGCGTTATCCGGATTTATTGGGTTTAAAGGGAGCGCAGGCTGCGAGGCAAGTCAGCGGTCAAATGTCGGGGCTCAACCCCGGCCTGCCGTTGAAACTGTCCTGCTAGAGTTCGAGTGAGGTATGCGGAATGCGTTGTGTAGCGGTGAAATGCATAGATATGACGCAGAACTCCGATTGCGAAGGCAGCATACCAACTCGCGACTGACGCTGAGGCTCGAAAGCGTGGGTATCGAACAGGATTAGATACCCTGGTAGTCCACGCAGTAAACGATGAATACTAACTGTTCGGAGGGCGACCTCTGAGTGGTAAAGCGAAAGCGTTAAGTATTCCACCTGGGGAGTACGCCGGCAACGGTGAAACTCAAAGGAATTGACGGGGGCCCGCACAAGCGGAGGAACATGTGGTTTAATTCGATGATACGCGAGGAACCTTACCCGGGCTCAAACGTCGGGCGAATCATCCTGAAAGGGATGAGCCAGCAATGGCGGCCGACGAGGTGCTGCATGGTTGTCGTCAGCTCGTGCCGTGAGGTGTCGGCTTAAGTGCCATAACGAGCGCAACCCCCGCGTCCAGTTGCCAGCGAGTAGAGTCGGGCACTCTGGACGGACTGCCGGCGCAAGCCGCGAGGAAGGCGGGGATGACGTCAAATCAGCACGGCCCTTACGTCCGGGGCGACACACGTGTTACAATGGCGTGGAACAGAGGGAAGCCACCTGGCGACAGGGAGCGGAACCCGAAAACACGTCTCAGTTCGGATTGGAGTCTGCAACTCGACTCCATGAAGCTGGATTCGCTAGTAATCGCGCATCAGCCATGGCGCGGTGAATACGTTCCCGGGCCTTGTACACACCGCCCGTCAAGCCATGGGAGCCGGGAGTGCCTGAAGGCCGTAACCGCAAGGAGCGGTCAAGGGTAAGACTGGTGACTGGGGCTAAGTCGTAACAAGGTAGCCGTACCGGAAGGTGCGGCTGGAACACCTCCTTTCTGGAGCTGGCAGCCTTTAATGACGGCAGCGGAGGATGTCCCGCAAGGGCGTCTGCGACAAGGACGAGGGGCT